>Ga0308169_10000061_pt1 | contig 255357 bp, 215 predicted proteins | sample PhyBR1_2_FD_202139 | JGI IMG/M metagenome (GOLD analysis project Ga0308169, IMG submission 202139) | Phyllosphere microbial communities from UC Gill Tract Community Farm, Albany, California, United States - DLSLSB.R1 | ecosystem: Host-associated > Plants > Phyllosphere > Unclassified | place... | reverse complement strand
CACCGGTAATCATGTTCTTGATGTAGTCGGCGTGGCCTGGGCAGTCAACGTGCGCGTAGTGACGCGATTCGGTTTCGTACTCGACGTGCGCGGTGTTGATGGTGATGCCGCGTGCTTTTTCTTCCGGTGCCGCGTCGATCTGGTCGTAGGCCTTGGCTTCGCCGCCGAATTTCTTCGACAGGACGGTTGCGATTGCTGCCGTCAGGGTGGTTTTACCGTGGTCAACGTGACCGATGGTGCCGACGTTGACGTGCGGCTTGGTCCGTTCGAATTTACCTTTTGCCATTTTCAGACTCCTAAGATCTAACGATATATTTGGGAATTACCAGGCACACCTGACGGGCGAGTGCTACGACTGCCGACCAAAATTCTGGTGCCCTTGACGTGGATTGAACACGTGGCCTCTCCCTTACCAAGGGAGTGCTCTACCACTGAGCTACAAGGGCTTATTGTTGCGATGTAGATACCACCGCACTAACTGGAGCGGGTGAAGGGAATCGAACCCTCGTCGTAAGCTTGGAAGGCTTCTGCTCTACCATTGAGCTACACCCGCGAGGTACAACTTCTATCCGACTTCACGATCTTCTTTTTGGTGGTGGGGGCTGGATTCGAACCAGCGTACTCAGAGAGGGCAGATTTACAGTCTGCTGCCTTTAACCACTCGGCCACCCCACCGCGAAGAACCGCAGAGTATGAAGCAAGCTCAACGTACTGTCAATCAGACTGGTGTAGAAACTTTCTCTACTTCGCCTGACAGCGTTGCTTCGGGGCGTGATTGTAACGGCCGGACTGTAAAGCTGCAAGGGTGATTTTGAGCGAAGTTCAAAATACTTGTAATTGCAGGGTTGGCGGCTCGGCTGGCGACGCGGTGGTGGTCGGCTGTCAGATCGTTCGGCGCGAAAACAGCACCGATGACAATCGACGTGTCGGCGGCCAAGCCGCCAATCCTACAGAGGTGCCAACGCCGCCAATACCTGCGCCTTGAGCGCCTTGATCAGCGCTGTCTCGTCCGGCGGCACGCCTTCCGGCGCGGGGTTGATGCGGTCGGCGTAGAACAGGCCCAGTTGCACCTTGTTCACGCTCAGCGGCAAGACGATGAAACTCTCGGCGTCCGGCAGCAGGGTCTTGTACCAGGCCGGCAGCAGGTCGCGGATCTTGGGGCTGAAGGCGTTGGCGATCATCAGGTCGGCGTCGTTTTCCATCGCCAGGTGGAACAGGTCGCGCCGCGCCGCGGTCGGAAACGCGAAGCCCGCCTGCAGCTCGGCCGCGCCCTCCCCCAGCGACACCCGCGCCCGGTACTGGCCGCTACGCGCGTCGCGCAGGCACACGGTGGCGAAGCGGAAACCCATGGCGCCATGCAAGGTTTCGAGCACCGCCATCACCACCGCATTGACCGAGGCGGCGCCGGAAGCGCGCAGCAGCGTCACATCCTGCAGCCCGGCCAGCAGCAGGTCGCGCGCGTTCTTCGGCTTGCCGCTGGGGTGCAGCGTGCCATCGTCGTCCTCGCCGGCGTCCAGCGTGGCCAGCATCAGCACGTTCGGCAGGCCGCCCGCCTCGGGCGTTTCGGTCTTCGATGCGCGCTCCAGGTTCATGCTCTGCAGCATGGCGGTCATGCCTTCCTGCACCGTGTCGAACAGGCTGTCCAGGCGCGCCCCGTCCAGCGCCAGCGCCGCGCCGTAGCGCTCCATGAGCGCGCTCGCTTCCGGCGCCCGCGCCGGCTCGTGGCTGCGCCCCATCAGGCGCGCGACGTCGAGACCGAACGAGGCCACCTGGCGCATCCATTCGGCGCGGCTGGCGGCCTGCGCCAGCGGGCCCGGCGCCAGCGCGGCCTGGGCGCGCACGATCAGGTCCGGGATATTCCACTCGGCCAGCACGGCCTCGGACAATGCCGCATAGCTGCAGCCCAGGATCAGTTGCGATGCCTGCCCCAGCGTGTGCTTGCCGGTGGCGACCAGGGCGGCGATCTCGCGGTAGCGCTCGTGCTCATGGCTGGCCACCAGCAGCGGCGCCAGGTTCTTGAACAGGGCGCAGATGGCGGCTTCCTCGGCGCCCGGATAGGGGCTGCCGCGCGCCATCTCGCGCCCCACCAGGCTGGCGCACAGGGCCGCTTCAAGCTCGCCGCGCACGGCGCCGCCATGCCCGCCGCCGCCGAGCGCATCGACCAGCAGCATGGCCAGTGCGGTGGTGCGCACGCTGTCGAAGCCGAGCAGGGAAATGGCGCGCGAGACGGTGGTCACCTGCGTGCCGGCGGCGGCGCGATAATGCACCGTGTTCGACAGGCGCAGGATGCGCTGGGTCAGCGCCAGATCCGACACCACGTAATAGGCCAGGTCGTGCGTGCCCTGGTCGCTGGAGGACGTCATCTCGATCACGCGCGCGATCGCGGCGCCGAGCGCGAACATGGGTTCGTCGCCGGCGACCTTGCGCATCAATGCGGCGCGCACGCGGCGCGGGGCGCCGTCCTGGGAAGTGTCCACCATGGCTTGATCTGCTCGGTCGATTTGGCTCGGTTGCGTCAGCTTGCCTGGCGCAGGCGTGCCCCTGCTCCCTTGCCATAGCGCTTCAGAATCTGCTGGTGCAGCGCGGCCATGGCGGGCAGCTTGGGGTTGAGGGGGTCGAGCCGCCGCACGCTGCCGATCAGGCTGACGGCCTGGTGACCGAGGCGCTCGTCCCAGCCCTGATGCTCGAGGCAGCGCAGGGTTGCCAGCGCGGCGTTGAACGCCACCGCCGGGTTGCTCGGCAACTGCTCGGCCGCCGCCAGCATCAGTTTCACGGCGCCCCCGTAGTCGCCGCTCCTGGCGCGCGCGGCGCCGTCGGCCACCAGGTCGACCACGTGCTGGCGGCTTTGCTGGGCCAGCTCGCGCGCCAGTTCGCCGCGTCCGGATTTTTCCAGCACGCCCATGGCGCGCCCCATCGCGGCGTCGTTGGCGGCATTGCGCATCACGTCGCGCACGATGCTGGAGGCGCCCTCTTCCCTACCATTGTCAAGGCAGCTGCGCGCGAGTTCGAGCTTGATGTCGGCCGACAGGCCGGGCGCATCCTTGCAGGCGGCCAGCGCGCTATTGAGCGATTCGCCCAGGCGCGTTTCGTTGCCGGTGTATTCGTGCACCAGGGCCGAGGCGATCGCGCTGCACAGCGGGGTGTTGGCGCGCCCACCCATCGAACGCTCGAGGTCGCGCACCACGGTGGCGGCCGCGACCGGGTCGCCCTTGGTCACCAGCGCGCGCACCAGTTTCACATGGTCTTCGGGGTCGCGAAATTCGGAATATTTTGCCTTGCCCACCACCTGGCGCAGCGCCTTTTCGGCAGTGTTGACGTCGCCTGCCTCGAACGCAGTGTCGGCCAGCGTGCGCAGCCGGCGCACCGCATGCGGCGACACCGCCACCGCCTCGCTCAGCACCGCCTGCGATTTATTCAGCTCGCCGCAAGCGGCGTGGGTGCGCGCCAGCCAGTCGTAGGCGTCGACGAAGTTGCGGTTGCTGTCGACCAGGTCTTGCAGAAGGTCGCGCGACTCGGCGAAACGCTTGCGCAAGAACAGCGTCTTGGCCAGCCCCAGCCTGGCCCAGGCGATGGCCTTGATCTCGACCAGCTGGCGATAGATCGGCTCGGCCTGCTCGGCTTCGCCCAGGAACATGTGCAGCTCGGCGCGCAGGCGCAAGAAGTCGATCGCATAGCGGGAGTGCAGGCGCTGGCCTGCGATGCAGGCGGCAATCGCCTCGTGCTGGTCGCCTGCATCCATCAGGGTGTACACAGGCAAGAAGGCATTGCGCTTGTCGAGCGCGCGCGCGATGCGTTCCAGCAAGCGCTCGGCGGTAAAGGGCTTGAGGACATAGTCGGTCGGCGCCAGCTCGGCGGCGCTGACCACCTTGCTGTGGTTGCCTTCGGCGGTGACCATGAAGAACATGGTGGCCAGCGGCATCAGCTTGTGGTGGCGCAGGTCTTCCAGCAATTGCTGGCCGTCCTGGCCGCCTTCCAGGTCGTACTCGCACAGGATCAGATCAAACGGACGCAAGGTCAGATGCTTGACGGCCTGGTTCGACGTGCTGGCGTGCTCGATCCGGGTCAGGCCGCACAGCGTGAGCATGTTGTGGATGCTGGCGCGCATCCCCGCATGGGGCTCGATGATCAGGGCCGTCAGGCCTTCCAGTTCGTTCATGGTTATCCGTGTAAGCATCGCGCCGGGCTGCAGGGGCGTGCGGCATCGGACCAGTATATTACGGCCAGGAAATAAAATAAGCTAAATCGGGTAAAGACGCGCTGCCGCAGCGATCCATGCGTACAAAAAACGACAGGGGCGCTGACAGAGCGCCGCTTCAGGCGTCCGGCGTATCGGCGGCGGCCTGGCGCAGCGCCGTGCGGCGCCCCGCTTCGCACTCGGATTTGGCGGCGCCGATGATGATGTTCTGGTACCGCACTTCGTACTTGCCGGCGGCCAGTTTATCGATATTGAAGGTCGAGCGCGACTGCACATAGGCGTGGCGCACGTTGGAACGGCGGTCCAGGTCGTACAGCTTGACGAACACCGGCGACGCGTTGCTGCTGTTGTCGATCAGCAGTTGCATCTCGAGGCCGTCGTTGCCGACCGGGTAGCCCGGCAGATAGCTCGATTCAGTCGGCCATGGGTCGCCGCTGGGCGCGTTCAGTGTGTGCAGGTCGGTGCCGCAGTCGGGCGCCTGTTCCGGCACCACCAGTTGCGTCACGGCCAGCGCGCGCACCTCGGGCGGCGGCTCCTTGACGCCGAGCGAACTGGTGTTGCCGCTGCCGCTGTTGCTGCGCTTGGCCCAGCCATCGCTGCTGGCGTCGCGCCCCGGCTCGTCGGCGTGGCCGACGCTGACCGTCTCCGCCTTGCCCAGGCCGCTCCAGACCAGCGCGCTCGGCACCATGCCCGGCTGCTCGCCCAGCATCACCGCCACCGAAGCGCCGGCGATGAAGGCGCCCATCAGGCCCAGCCACCAGCGCGAATCGCGCGCCAGGTGGGCGCGGCGCGGACGCGGCGCCGGCGGCTGCTGGGCGTCCCAGGCGGCTTCGGCCCCAGCCTTGCGCGCCGCGCCGTCCTTGGCGTTCGAGCTCTCGACCCACTCGACTTCCCATTCCTCGGAGGCGATCCAGTCGTCGTGTTCCTTGCGCCGCACCGGGTCGGACAAGGTGTTGTACGCCGTATTGACGATCGCCATGATGCGGGCGGCCTTTTCGTCGCCCGGATTCTTGTCGGGATGGTACTTCTGGCTCAGGGCCTTGTAGGATGCACGAATGACTTCCTGCGGCGCATGACGCGACACCTTCAGGTTGTCATAGTGTGTGTGAATCTTGGCCATGGTGTGTCAATGCCCGCTGGTGCATGCCGCCGTCGTTGTCCTCAGCCGATTCTGGTTGCCCATCAGGCGCGGAGAAATTCTCGCTGTCTACCGCACAGCTTAGCCGGATTTGTGTCCGCTGTGCAAGATGACAAATAGTCTACAACCTGTGACTCCGGTCTGCACGCACGATTGCATCGGGCAATTGCACATCTTGACCAACGATCAGCACCTTGAACAGCTCTCCCATTTCAGCAGGAGACACCAGCTTTTGCACTGCCTTCGCGTGGGGTAAATATGAAATTGCGTGTTCCGGGTCGTATTCCAGCAACAGTTCGCCAATCCCGGCGCCGAGCAGGAAGGCCGCCTGGCTCATATAGCCCAGCACCGGCAGGCCGGCATCCTGCGCCGCCAGCGCCATCGCCGTGAAGTCGACGTGCGAGGTGATGTCCTGCAGGCCCGGCAGATAAAACGGATCCGGATGCGCGTGGTGGCGGTAATGGCACATCAAGGTGCCGCCCAGGCGCTGGTCGAGGTAATACTCGTGCGCCGGGAAGCCGTAGTCGAGCAGGATGGCGGCGCCGCGTCCGCCGGCGAACATCGTCGCCAGCGAACCCATGAAGCCGGCGCCGACCGGGTGCAGCTCGGTGACATAGCCTTCCAGCAGGTGTTCGTGTTCCGGCACCTGGCGTTGCAGCTGCTCCTGCAGCGCGGCGCTCAGGGGCGCTTGCACGAAGGCGAAGGCGCCGTTTTGAATCGTCACCATCTGGCGCATCCAGCCACCTGCCATGCGGATGACCAGCTCGACCGGCATCGCGTCCAGCACTTCGTTGGCCAATACCACGCCACTAAACGATTCCGGCATCGCATCGAGCCAGCGCACCTGCGGCAGATCCTTCAGTGCCTCTTGCTGGCGCGCACGCAGTTCGCCCGACAATTCGATGATGGTGTACGAGTTGACGCTGACCCCCTGGCGCGCGAGGGCCGCGAGCACGTCGCGCGCCAGGCGGCCGGTGCCGGCGCCGAACTCGATGATGTCGGGCGCGCTTTGGGCGATAATAGCGGCTGCCACGCGCGCCAGGGTGGCGCCGAACAGCGGCGTGATCTCGGGTGCGGTGGTGAAGTCGCCCTCCGCCCCCAGCTTGGACGCGCCGCCACTGTAATACCCGAGCCGGGGCGCATACAGCGCCAGTTCCATGAAGCGCGAAAACGCGATCTGGCCGCCCTCGCGTTCGATCTCGGCTGCGATCGATTGTTGCAGGGAGTGGGAAGCGGCAAGCGCATCGGGGTCGGGTACGGGCAGGGACATCGCGTCAATTTCTAAAAAATCAGGGTCAGAGCGCCATTCTACCGATGGCCAGCCAATATCGATGAGCACAACCTCTTCCACACCTCCGAAAGTCGCGCTCGTCACTGGCGCCGCCAAGCGGCTGGGACGCGTCATCGCACTCGAACTGGCCGCCGCCGGCTGGGACATCGTGGTCCACTACGGCAGCTCGCGCCAGGACGCCGAGCGCACCGTGGACGAGATCCGGGCGCGCGGCCGGCGTGCCAGCGCGCTGCACTGCGAGCTGGCCGACGAAGCCGCGGTGCGCCGCCTGTTGCCGGAAGCGAACACTTTGCTGGGGCCGGTGGGCTGCATCGTCAACAACGCCTCGCTTTTCGATTATGATGCCGCTCTTGATTTCTCGCACGCGCGCCTGGACCGCCACATGCACATCAACCTGGCGGCCCCGATCCTGCTGGCGCGCGCGCTGTATGAAGCAACGCCCGAGGGAAGCCAAGCGGTAGTGATCAACCTGCTCGACCAGAAGCTGTACAACCTGAACCCCGACTTCCTGTCGTACACCCTCTCGAAAGCGGCGCTGGAAAGCGCGACCACGATGCTGGCGCAAGCGCTGGCGCCGCGGGTGCGCCTGGTCGGGGTGGCGCCGGGGCTGACAATGATCAGCCACCTGCAGACCGAAGAAGAATTCAGCGCCACCCATTCGCTGTCGCCGCTCGGCCAGTCGAGCCGGCCCGACGAGGTGGCGCACGCCGTGGTGTTCGCCGCAAGCAACCGGGCATTGACCGGCACCACGCTGCTGGTCGATGGCGGCCAGCACCTGATGCCCATGTCCCGCGATTTCAGCCTTATCAACAGGAATACCTAATGTTCATTCATCCGCGCCTGGAACACTGCCGCCGCCTCTTTATTCGCGATTTTCGCCTGGACATGGAGATCGGCGCCTATTCCCACGAAAAGAACAAGTCGCAGCACGTCGTCGTGAATATCGAATTCTGGGTGCCGCTGGAGTGGAACACGCCGCAGTCGGACGAGCTCGATGAAATCGTGAACCACGATTTCGTGCGCCCCGGGATCCAGGAAATCGTCGGCCGCGGCCACATCAATCTGCAGGAAACCCTGTGCGACGCGATCGTTGCGCTGGTGCTGGCGCATCCGAAAGTGGTGGCCACGCGCGTGACGACCGAAAAGCGCGAGGTCTATCCGGACTGCGTCTCGGCCGGTGTCGAAGTCTTCAAATTCAAAGAGTAAGTTTATGAACAGCATGTCCATGCAAGAAACTCTGGAACAGCCATCGGCTGCGCCGGACGATGTCTCGGCCAAGCGCGCCGAAAAAGTCGCGCACGAAAACAACAAGCTGCACAAGCGCCTGTGCCGCCTGGTCGGCCAGGCCATCGGCGACTTCAACATGATCGAGGACGGCGACAAGGTGATGGTCTGCCTGTCCGGCGGCAAGGACAGCTACGCCCTGCTCGACATCCTGATGACGCTGCGCGAACGGGCGCCGATCCACTTCGACATCGTGGCGGTGAACCTGGACCAGAAGCAGCCGAACTTTCCGGCCGATATCCTGCCGGCCTACCTCGATAAACTGGGGGTGCCGTACCACATCGAGAACCAGGACACGTACAGCATCGTCAAGCGCCTGATCCCGGAAGGCAAGACCACCTGCTCGCTGTGCTCGCGCCTGCGGCGCGGCATCCTGTACCGCGTGGCCGATGAACTCGGCTGCAACAAGATCGCGCTGGGCCACCACCGCGACGACATCCTCGAGACCTTCTTCCTGAACATGTTCTTCGGCGGCAAGCTGAAGGGCATGCCGGCCAAGCTGGTGTCGGACGATGGCAAGCACATGGTGATCCGTCCGCTGGCCTACGTGAAGGAAGCCGATACCGAGCGCTTTGCCGAAGTAAAGGGCTTCCCGATCATTCCGTGCGACCTGTGCGGCTCGCAGGAGAACCTGCAGCGCAAGCAGATCAAGAACATGCTGCGCGAGTGGGAGAAGAAGCATCCGGGGCGCGTGGAAAATATCTTCTCGTCGCTGTCGACCGTGGTGCCGTCGCACTTGCAGGACCGGGACCTGTTCGGGTTCATGGCGTTGAAGACCGATGGGGTGCCCAATCCGCTGGGCGATATCGCGTTCGATGAAGAGCCATGCTCGACGCCGGCGAGCAATACGATTTCGCTGACGCAGCTTTAAGACATCCCTTCATTCCCCAGGAAAGGCAGACGCTGCGGCGCTCTGCCTTTTTTTTCGTCTGAACGCAGCCGGTGTCAAACAAAAGCATGGGGCGCGCTTTGCTTTCGAACGAAAGATTAATAATCAAAATAACATAGATACAACAGGAAATTCGAAATAACGTAAGAAGCTTTGTGTTGCACAGAGTTTCGCTATAGACTCAATCACACTGTATCCGCCAGCGCCCTGCCCGGCGCTTTCGTTATCCACAAACCGAAACCTGCTTGATCGATGGTGAACGTCATACGAAATTAAACGAAAGCGCCGATCCACATGCCACCAGCAGCCCTCAGTTGCCGCTGGCAAACGTGGTGATCGTCACCGGACAGCCCTTCCCATTACCAGTATTCGCCTCACGCCGCTCCAACAAACCTATAAAAGGAAGCGTTAAATGAATTCTCATCTGCAACGCCGTTCGCACGCCGGCAACCCTGCCCAGTTGGTACTGAAACCGCTCACTTCGGCCTGCCTGCTGGCACTGGCCACGTTGGCGGCGCCAGCCTACGCTCAGGTGGAAGCCCCCGCTCAGGTGGAAGCCCCCGCTCAAGTGGAAGCCCCCGCCCAGGTGGATACAGTTACCGCCACGCCCGCGGAAGGCAAGGTGGAGCAGGTCGTGGTCAGCGGCACCCGCGCCAGCCTGCAACAGTCGCTGTCGCTCAAGCGCAACTCCTCGGTGGTGCAGGACAGCATCAGCGCCACTGAACTCGGCCGCTTCCCGGACAACAACGTGGCCGACTCGCTCAGCCACGTCACCGGCGTCTCGATTTCGCGCACCGCCGGCGGCGAAGGCCAGCGCGTCAGCATCCGCGGCCTGGGGCCCGACTACACCATCACCACCTTCAACGGCCGCCTGCTGGGCACCGACGGCGCCGGCCGCGACTTCGCCTACGATGTGCTGCCGGCCGACGTCATCAACGGCGCCGACGTCGTCAAGTCGACCCAGGCGCAGCTGATCGAAGGCGCCATCGGCGGCCTGGTCAACCTGCGCTCGGCCAGCCCGTTCGACCAGAAAGGCCAGCGCGGCCTGCTGCGCGTCGAAGGCGACCGCAACCAGATGAGCAGCCTGAACGGCAAGAAGCTGTCGGGCACCTACAGCAACACCTTCGGCGACAAGGTCGGCGTGCTGCTCGGCGTCGTGTACGCCAAGCGCGACGTGCGCACCGACACCGCCGGCAACGACGGCGGCTGGTCGCGCAACGCGATCCCGAGCGACCCCAGCCAATTCTGGGAGTCCGGCAACACCTGGGGCGGCGCCATCGATCCGAACGGCAACGGCATCCTCGACGCCAACGAAGAAGGCCTGATCGCCCCGGGACAGTTCCGCTTCGGCTCGATCATGGAGAAGAAAGAACGCATGGCGCTCTCGGGCAAGGTGGAGTGGCGCCCGAGCAGCGACGTGAAAGTCATCTTCGACGGCTTCAAGACCCGCCTCGACTCGCCCCAGGTCGGCTACCAGCTGTCGTACTACCCGCTTTACGCGCCGGGCCGTTGGTCCGACATCAAGGTGACCAACAACGTCGTCACCGACATGACATTGAACAGCAGCGACCCCGAACTGCGCCTCAATCCTGAAGTCCTGAACATGACCGAGTACCGGGTGGTCGATACCGCGATGTTCGGCACCCGGGCGGAATGGAAGATTTCGCCGACCCTGAAGGCGGCCGGCGACATCTACCTGTCGACCTCGAAGCGCAACTCCGGCGGCAAGGACAGCTACGTCGTGCTGCGCATGAACCAGCCCAACGTGACGCGCATCCGCCTCAACGGCGGCGCCGTGCCCGACGTGAGCACCACGCTGGCCGACGGCCGCGACCTGCAAAGCGGCCTGGCCCAGGGCCTGTTCAGCGCCAGCGACTTCAACACCCACTACTACAGCCGCGCCGGCGACAATATCGACGACCGCATCGGCGGCGCGACGCTCGACGCCGAGTGGAAGGTCGACCGTTTCAATGTCGACCGCCTCAAGTTCGGCGTGAGCCAGACCAACCGCAAGAAGTCGCGCGACATGATCAACAACGCCTTCAACGCCGGCGCCGATCATTATTCCGGCGAGAACGCGATCAACGTGGGCGACCTGGGCGGCAACGTCATCAACCAGACCTTCACCCCGCGCAACTTCCTCTCGGGTGTGAACGGCAACTTCCCGCGCAGCTTCCTCGGCTTCGACGTCGCCAACTATGCCCAGCAGCTGGCCAGCTACGACGGCAAGCCGCGCCCGGGCGGCGGCGTGTACAGCTCGACCCTGTCGGCACCCGCCTTCAACCCGCTGGAAAGCTACCGCGTGACCGAGAAGACCTCGGCCGCATTCGTGCAGGCCGACCTGGCCGGCGAACGCTGGTTCGCCGACCTCGGCGTGCGCCTGGTGCACACCAAGACCGGCGCCCAGGCCTGGGACGCCAAGATCAACGACATCGTCGAGTACGGCGCCTTCAACTACACGGCGATCTACGCCGAGCCGTCGGTGGTGCAGCAGGACGCCAGCTACACCTACGCGCTGCCGTCGGCCAACTTCACCTATTCGCTGACCGACACCCTGCAGCTGCGCCTGGGCGCGGCCAAGACCATGGCGCGTCCGTCGGTGGACCGGCTGGCGCCGTCGAGCACCACGGCCAGCATCTCGTGGGGCGACTTCACCCAGATCTATGGCGGCAATGCCGACCTCAAGCCGTACACCGCGGTGCAGGGCGACATCTCGCTGGAATGGTATTACGCCAAGAACTCGGCGCTGACCCTGGCCCTGTACCAGAAGAACATCAAGAACCAGATCACCAACCAGTGGCTGACCGGCCAGGACATCGGCGCGCCCGGCGGACGCCTGTTCAACGTGCAGCGCCCGATCAACGGCGACAGCGCCAAGGCGCGCGGCATGGAGATCGGCCTGCAGCACCTGTTCGACAACGGCTTCGGCGTGCGCGCCCAATACACGCGCAACCTGTCGAGCAGCTGGGTGGCCGGCATCGAACGCCCGCTCGAAGGCATCGCGCCGGCGACCGCGTCGCTCGGCCTGCTGTACGAGCGCGGCCCGTGGAGCATGAGCACCACCGCCGACTTCACCGATTCCTTCGTCACCGCCACCAACGTGATCGGTTCCGGCTTCAACGAAGTGACCAACTCCGTGACCTGGCTCACGGCGCAGATTGCCTACGACGTCAACAAGTCGCTGCGCATCAGCATCGAAGGCAACAACCTGACCGACGCCGAGCAGGCGCCCAAGCTGACCAACGGCGTCGTCAGCCTGCCCAACGGCTATTATCGCTATGGCCGCTCGGTCACCGTGGGTGCGAGCCTGAGGTTCTGATGAAAGATGAAATCCTGATGCGATCAGTTGCCTTCTCCCTTGCCGCCCTGCTGTGCTCGGCGGCGTCTTTCCCGGCCCACGCCGCGGACGCGCCGGGCTACACGATGGCCGACTACGCCAGCGTGGCCAAGATCGATGTCCACTTGCACCTGCACGACGCGGCGCCGGCGTTCATGCAAGCGGCCAGGCGCCAGAACTTCAAGGCGTTGACGATCAACGTCGACTATCCTGACTTTCCGCCGCTCTACGACCAGCAGCGCGCCGCCATCGCGCTCAAGAAACAGTTCCCGCAAGACGTGGCGTGGGTTGCCAGCTTCCCGGTCGACGGCTCGGACCAGCCGGCCTGGCTGGCAGCCACCCGCCACCGCCTGGCGGGGTCGATGCAGGCCGGCGCGGTGGGCGTCAAGGTGTGGAAGAACATCGGCATGGACCTGCGCGGCAGCGACCGGCAGCTGGTCATGATCGACGACGCCCGCTTTGCGCCGCTGTTCGACGACCTGGCGCGCCAGGGCATCCCGCTGCTGGGGCACCAGGGCGAGCCGCACAACTGCTGGCTGCCGCTCAACAAGATGACGACGATTAACGACCGCGCCTACTTCAAGGCGCACCCGCAATACCACATGCACCTGCATCCCGAGATGCCGAGCTGGGAAGCGCAGATGGCGGCGCGCGACCGCATGGTGGCGGCGCACCCGAACCTGCGCTTCATCGGCGTGCACCTGGCGTCGCTCGAGCGCGACGTCGACGAACTGGCCGCTTTCCTCGACCGCTTCCCGGGCGCCGTGGTGGACATCGCGGCGCGCATCGGCCAGGTGCAGTTCCAGAGCCAGAAAGACCGCGAGCGCGTGCGCCAGTTCTTCATCAAGTACCAGGACCGCATCATGTACGGCAGCGACATGGCGCAAGCCCCCGGCCAGGATGGCGCCGCGATGGGCCGCGAAGCCGAACAGGTGTGGCGCATGCACTGGCGCTACTTCAACACGGATGAATCGTTCAAGGTCGCCGACCTGGATCGGCCGGTCCAGGGCCTTGCGCTGCCGCGTGACGTGGTAGACAAGCTCTACCGCACGAATGCCGAACACGCCTTCCCGAATGCATGGGGAGGCCAGCCATGACCGCGCGCCGTGCATTCCTCGGCTGGCTGGGCGCCGCCCCGCTGGCGACCCAGATCCCGCTCGCCCACGCCGCCGGCAAGGGCCATGTCCGGGTACAGGACAGCGCCGTGTCGCTGCAGTTCGACGCGCAGATGCGTTGCCGTATCGTCAGCCTGGTCGGCAAGCAGCCCCTGGCGCTGACCGGCTTCGACACCAGCGAACACCTGGTGGTCGGCGGTAAACCATTCGGGCGCTTCTCGCTGCGCGAGGCCAAACCGGCGCGCGCCACCACGCCGTTCGGCGCCGGACAGGCGCTGCACCTGGTCGGCAGTACGAAGGACGGCATCGAGAAGCGCGTCACCGTGACGCTGCTCGACGAGCACCCGGGCCTGGCCTTGCTTGACGTAAGCTATGTCAACACCGGCAGCAAGGCGCTGGCCGTCGACGCCTGGGTCAACGGCGCCCACCGCCTGGCCGCGCCGGCGCGCCATGCGGGCGGCTACTGGACTTATTCCGGCGCCAGCCACGCCGACCGGCGCGACTGGGTGCAGCCGGTCAAGCGCGGTTTCGAGCAGGGCAACTTCATGGGCATGAATGCGTCCGACTACGGCGGCGGCACGCCGGTGGTCGATGTCTGGCGCCGCGACGTCGGCCTGGCCGTGGGCCACCTGGCCTTGAAGCCGCTGCTGGTAGCGCTGCCCGTCAAAGCGGTCGGCGAGCAGGTCGACGTTTCGCTGCGCGGCGACCTGCCGCAGGGCCACACGCTGGCGCCGGGCGCCACCCTGGCCACGCCACCGGGCTTCATCGCCGTGCACCGCGGCGACTTCTACGTGCCGCTCGAGCACTACCGCCTGCTGATGGCGGCGCAGGGCATGGCCGCGCCCGAGCCGCCGCAAAGCGCCTACGAGGCGCAGTGGTGCGCCTGGGGCTACGAGCGCGACTTCTCGCTCGACTACGTGCGCGCGACCTTGCCCAAGGTGCAGGAACTGGGCTTCAAGTGGGCGGTGCTGGACGACGGCTGGCAAGTGAAAACCGGCGACTGGACGCCGGACCTGGCCAAGTTCCCGCGCGGCGGCGACGACATGAAGGCGCTGGTGGCCGACATCCACGCGCGCGGCATGAAAGCGCGCCTGTGGATCGCGCCGCTGGCCGTGGCCCCCGGCAGCGACGAGCTGCACCAGCACACCGACCTGCTGCTGCTCGACGAAGCCGGCGCGCCGCAGGCCGTGACGTGGTGGAACTGCTTCTACCTGTGCCCCGGCTACGACAAGACCCAGGCGCGCCTGGCCGCGACGATCCACATGATCATCGGCGAGTGGGGTTTCGACGGCCTCAAGGTCGACGGCCAGCACCTCAATGGCGTGGCGCCCTGCTTCAACCCGAAGCACAAGCACAAGCGGCCGGAAGAATCGGTCGAGGCCGTGTCCGCCTTCTACAAGGTGATGCACGACGTGGCGCATGCGGCCAACCCGGAAGCGGTGGTCGAGGTGTGCCCGTGCGGCACCAGCTACGCCTTCCACAACATGCCCTACATGGACCAGGCGCCGTCGTCCGACCCGCTCTCGAGCTGGCAGGTGCGGCACAAGGGCAAGACCCTCAAAGCGCTGATGGGCCCGTGGTCGGCCTACGCCGGCGACCATGTCGAGCTCAGCACCGGCGGCCAGGACTTCGCCTCCAGCGTCGGGATCGGCGCGGTGGTGGCCACCAAGTTCACCTGGCCGGTCGACCCCAAGCCGAAGGATTCGTTCCTGCTCACGCCCGAGCGCGAAGCGCACTGGCGCCAGTGGGTCGACCTGTACAACAAGGGGCGCCTGGCCGAAGGCCGTTACCGCGGCGAGCTGTACGACCTGGGCTTCGACAAGCCCGAGACCCACGTGGTGCAACAGGGCGGCGCATTGCACTATGCGTTCTATGCCGACCAATGGGACGGTGCGATCGCCCTGCGCGGACTGGGACCGGGCAGCTGGACGGTACGCGAGTCGCTCAGCGGCAAGGTGCTGGGCAAGGTGAGCGCCGCCAGACCGACGCTGCCGATCCGCTTCGGCCACAGCCTGCTGGTCGAAGCACGTCCCGATCTTCCCGACACGCTGCCGGTCGCCTTCGCCGGCAAGGTGGCGCAGGTGGCGCCGGACGGCTTCCCGCGCGCGTCGCAATGGGCCGACGCGCCGACCACCTTCTTCCGCCACGACTGGCAAGGCAAGCCGCTCGCCGGTCCGCAATCGACGCGCGTGCAACTGCTGCGCGGCGCGGGCCAGCTCTACCTGCGCTTCACCTGCAAGTTCGAGACCTTGAACACCTTCGAGCGGGCCGGTTCGGACAGCGCCATCTGGCCTTTGTGGGAGCGCGACGTGGTCGAAGTGTTCCTGCAGGCGCCGCAGCGCGCGGGCCTGAACAGCTACCGCGAAGTGCAGGTGGCGCCCAACGGGATGCTGCAGGAAATCGCGGTCGAAGTCTCGGGCAAGAAGCGCATCGATGGTGGCAGCGGCGGCAGCCGCGCCAGGACCCATGTCGATATCGGCAACAAGGTCTGGACCGCCGAGCTGGCGGTGCCGCTGGACAGCAAAGGCGCCGGGGACGGCTGGCGCCTGAACCTGTTCCGGGTGGAAGGGCGCGACGGCGCCGCCAGGGAGCGCGTGTATTCGGCGTGGAGCCCGACCGGCATTGGCGGCGGCAGCGGCGGCAAGCCCGACTTCCACGTCCCGGCCGCCTTCGGCCGCCTGCTGGACGCATGATGCTGCCGCGCCTGCGCCCGCTGTCCTTGCCACTGGCCCTGCTGGTGGCGCTGCTGGGGCAGGCGCAAGCCGCGCCCCAGGCGGGCGCCACGGCCGCCACCACCTTCAGCGCCACCGACGACGATGTCGCCAATCCCGAGCGCGGCATGTACGTCTGGGCCGCCGACAACCTGGCGGCATGGACCCAGGCCCAAGCCGATGCCCAGTTCGCGGCCGGCTATCGCCTCGTGTATGCGCCGGTGCGGCTCGACGGTCATGCCGGCGCGGCGCTGCCTGCCAAGCTGCTGGCCGACCTGTCCGCCGGCTTCGCCACGGCGCGCCGCGCCGGCCTGAAAGTGATCCCGCGCTTCCTGTACAACTATCCAAAGGGCGAAACCGGGTATCAAGCGGCGCAGGATGCGCCGCTCGATCGCGTGCTGGGCCACATCGAGCAACTCAAGCCCGTGCTGGCGGCGAATGCGGACGTCATCGCCTACCTGCAGGCCGGCTTCATCGGCGCCTGGGGCGAATGGCACACCTCGTCGAATAACCTGACCGCGCCGGCCGCACGCACCCGGATTCGCGACGCGCTGCTGGGCGCGCTGCCGGCCGGGCGCTTCCTGCAAGTGCGCTATCCACCCTACCTGATGGCGTGGTCGGCCACCGCGCCGCGCTGGCAGGACGGCTCGGCCACCGCCCGCATCGGCGTGCACAACGACTGCTTCCTGGCCTCGGACACCGATGTCGGCACCTACAGCGAAGACGCCGCGACGCGCCGGCGCGAGCGTGCCTACGTGGCCGCGCTCGCGAACGTGGCGCCGTTCGGCGCCGAGACCTGCAACCCTGCGGACGCGGTCGATCCGACGCCGCGCACGAACTGCGACGACATCCTGCGCGAAGGACGGCAGTTCGGCCTGACCTACCTGAACGACAGTTATTATCGCGCCCTGTTCCACACCCGCTGGCAGGCGCAGGGCTGCATGGCGCAGGTGAAACGCAGCATGGGCTACCGCTTCGAACTGCTCACCCTGCGCCACAGCGCCGCCGTCGCCGCCGGGAGCGCAGGCGAACTGGCGCTGACGCTGCGCAACCGCGGCTGGGCGCGCGCCTTCAATCCACGCGCTGTGCAGCTCGTGCTCAGGGAACGCGCCAGCGGCCGGGTGGTACGGATTGCGCTGGCGTCGATCGACCCGCGCGCTTGGCTGCCTGGCGCCACCAGCACGGCAAGCGCGCGTTTCGAGGTGCCGCGCGGTACGCCGGGCGGTAACTATGAGGTGCTGCTTGCCTTGCCCGATGGCGCACCTTCGCTGGCGGGCGACGCGCGCTATAGCGTGCGTCCCGCCAACGCCGCAGATGCCGGCAAGTTGCAGGGATGGGATGCCAGCCTGGGCGCGTTTCGCAGCGGGACCACGCTGCAGATTCGCTGAAGCGCCCGGCCCGCGCTCGCCTAGTCGGCGATCAGGAGTTCGATGCCGGCTTCGCGCAAGCCATCCCGGTATTGCGGGCTGATGCCGGCGTCGGTGATGATGGTGTGCACCCGGTCGAGCTGGACGATGCGGTGCAGGCTGATGAAGCCGAACTTCGACGAATCGGCCAGCACGATGACCTTGCGGGCGCGCTCGACCATCTTGAGGTTCAGGCTCGCTTCGGCCTCATGGTGGGTGGTCACGCCGAACTGCAGGTCGAGGCCGTCGACGCCGAGGAACAGCTTGTCGAAACCATAGGCCTGCAGGCAAGCCTCGGCTTGCAGTCCCTGCAGCGACAGCGACTGCTTGCGCAGCAGGCCGCCGGTCAGGATCAGGTCGACGCCCGGTGCGTTGACCAGTTCCCAGGCGATATTCAAGCCGTTGGTCATCACCGTCACGTTGTGGACGTCGCGCAGATGGCGCGCCAGCGACAGCGTGGTGGTGCCCGAATCGATGATGATGTTTTCGCCCGGCTTGACCAGCCGCGCCGCCAGGGCGCCGATGCGCTCTTTCTGTTCGTGATTGAGCGCGTCTTTCTGCGACACCGTGTGTTCGGTCGGCGGCATGCGCGCCAGCGTGGCGCCGCCATGGCTGCGGATGGCCAGGCCCTGGGCCTCGAGCGCGCTCAGATCGCTGCGGATCGTCACCGCCGACACCTTGAGCTGCTTGACCAGTTCACTGACCTGCACCGAGGCTTGTTCGGTAAGTGCTTTAAGGATGGATTCGCGGCGCTGACCGGTTTGGCCCATGATCGGACGAGTAGTTTAGTAAAGTAGGAGCTTAACAGATTGCGGCAGGGCCAGTACGACAGGTCTGGCCCTGCGCGCCACTATTCGGCAAGCATGGAATCGAGCGCCGCCGGGTCGAGCGGCGCGCCGGCGGCCAGCGCCGCATACAGCGCCGCACCGAGCACCGGCGGCAGGCGCGGCGCCACCAGGCGGTATGCGCCGGCGTCGCTTGCCGCCAGCGCACGCGCGAACGGCGCGCGCAGCGGCCCTTGCGCGCCGAACAGGCCGCCCGAGTACGACACCGCCACTTCGGTGTCGGGCTCGACGCCGAGCTGGCCGCGCACCGCGTCGACCAGCGCGGCCAGCTCGGCGGCGGCCGACTCGATGATCGCCGCCGCCTGCAGGTCGCCCTGCCCGGCCGCTTCCGAAACCAGGCGCGACAGCGCGGCGACCTTGCTGCGCTCGCCCTTCAGCTCGCCATAGACGACCTGGCACAGATCGAGATCGTCGCGCAGCGCCAGGCGCTCGCGCAGCAGCGCATGCAGCGGCCCGCGCGGGGTACGGCCATCGCTCATGCGCGAGAACAGCGCGAGGCCGGCGCGTGCGATCCAGTGGGCCGAACCCTCGTCACTGAACAGTTCGCCCCAGCCGCCGGCACGCGCACGCTGGCCTTTGACTTCGCCATACGCCATCGAGCCGGTGCCGGCGATGACGCTGATGCCGTCGGCGCAGGCCAGCGAGCCGGCCCAGCTGCACACCATGTCGTTGCCGCACAGGTAGCGTCCGTGGCCCAGCACCGCACGCGGCAGCGCATCGAGCTGCGGCTGCACGGCGCGGTCTTCACCGTAGGCCGGCAAACCAAAGAAGGCGAATGCGATGTCGCCCGCGGTCACGCCGCCGGCAGCGAACAGCGCCGCACAGCCGCGCGCCAGCATGGCGGCCGCGCCATCCATGCCCACTTCGAGGTAATACGCACTGCTCTCTTCGTGGCGCGCCAGCACCTGTCCGTGCGCATCGACCAGCGCGAACGCGGTCTTGGTGCCGCCGCCGTCAACCCCGAGGAACATGGCCGTCATTCCTCGTTCGTCAGTGGATAGATGGTCACGCCCTGCACCACGCGGTTGACGGTACCCGACACGCTCGGCGTGTCCGGGCGCAGCCCCAGCGCCAGCGACTGCAGCAGCGCGAACGCCTGGCAGAACAGGATGTAGGGCAGCGCCAGCGCCAGGTCGGAAGTCTCGCCGACGCCGGGCAAGGCGATGCAGTCGTCGCCCAGCTCCGGTTCGGCGCGCCCGCCCAGCGCCAGCACGCGGCCGGCGCGGCCGTCACGGCGCAGCTCGCGCAGCAAATCGAGGTCGTAGCGGCGCGCGCGCGGATCGTTCGACAGCAGCACCACCACCAGCGTGTCGGCGTCGACGATCGTCTTCGGGCCGTGGCGGAATCCCAGCGGCGAATCGAACAGCGCCACCACCTGGCCATCGGTCAGTTCGAGCAGCTTGAGCGAGGCTTCGCGGGCCAAACCGCGCAAGCTGTTGCTGCCCAGGTAGACCACGCGCCGGAAGCGCTGCGCCACCAGCGACTCGAGCTGCGGCAGCATGCTGTCCAGGATGTGCGCGCCCGCGCTCGACGGCGCGCCGATCGCGCCAGGGGCCAGCACGCCGAATGCGCCGCCCGCCGCCAGCAGCATCGACGTAAAACTGGTGGTCATGGCGAAGCCGCGGTCGTGGGTGGCGTCCGGCAGCAGGATCGCGTGGACATTGGCGCGCCCTTGCGCCAACTGGCACAGGGCGCCGTCGGCGTTGCAGGTGACGACCAGGTGATACACCTCGTCGACCAGTTGATCGGCCAGCGCCACGGCGGCCACGCTTTCCGGGCTGCTGCCCGAGCGGCCGAACGACACCAGCAGCGTCGGCACGCCCGGCTGCAGGAACTGGCGCGGGCCAGAGACCAGATCGGTGGTGGGCACCGCCTCGACGCGCCAGCCGCGCCCCAGCATGCTCGGGACCAGGCATTCGCCGATGAAGGCCGAGGTGCCGGCGCCGGTCAGCACGATGCGCAGGTCGGCGCGCGCCAGCAGCGGCGCCAGAAACGCGTCGAGCGCGCCGCGCTGGGCGGCGACCAGCGCCTCGATCCCGGGCCAGACGGCGGGTTGCTGCGCGATTTCGCGCGCGGTCAGGCCGGCGCCGGCGGCGTCGAGCCGTTCTTCATCGATACCGAGGATGTTCTTGTTTGCCACTAGCATGCTTCCAACTCCTTCTGTGCGGCGCCTGCCGTGCAGGCGTCCATGTATTGGCGCAGCACCCTGGCCACGCCCTCTTTGAGCAGGTCGAGCGGGCGGTTGCGCAAGCGCCCTTCGCGCACGGCCTCGTATTGCGCCGGCAGGTATTGGCTCAGTAGCGTGAGCGGTGGCGCTTCGCGCTCCAGGCGCTCCAGCAGGCGCGCCTGCGCGGCCTGGATGGCCGGATGCGGCCAGTAGTAGCGGATCCGGTCGCTCAGGCTGAATTGCTGGTCGAAGCGCGTGCGGCGCGCGTCGCCGGTGTAGTACTTGCGCCAGTACTCCGGTTCGGCGCGCATCACTTCCAGCACCGTCTCCTTGAACCCGGAACCGGCGCCGTCGCCCGCCATCGCGGCCTCGATATCGGCCAGCGCCCACAGCGTTTCGCGCAGCGCGAACGTGGCGCCGGGGCCGACCTTCAAGATGGCGAAGTGGCCGGCCACCAGCGCGGCCAGGTTGGCCGGCGTCTGGTAGTCGGTCGAATGGGCTTCGTAGACCAGCGTCGGGACGTCTTCGATCATGCGACTCAGGTCCACGGCGCGCTCGGGGCGGAAGTCGATCACCTTGTGGTGGTCGAATTCGACGCCGGGCTGCACCACCAGGCCGACCACGCGCGGCCAGGCCGCATCCAGGCCGGCGGCGGCAAACGCGCTGCGGTGCGCTTCGATGGTCTGCGCCGCCGCAGCGGGCGTGGTCACGCTCAGTTCGGCCAGGTCTTCGTGCGCGCCGCCCGGTACCGGCACTTCGGTGCCGACCACATACACGGGCGCTGCGCCGCCGGCGGCTTGCCATGCCCGCTCGGCCACAAGGCACAGGCGCGCGGCGCGCGCGGCCACCACGTCGTCCTGCAGCGGCACCGGGTCGCCGGCGCACGACATCGAGCAATCGAGGTGGATCTTGCGAAAGCCCGCCGTGACGTATTGTTCGATCAGCACCTCGGCCTTGGCCATGGCGCTATCTGCACTCTCGCCTTGCCAGGCATTCGGCCCCAGGTGGTCGCCCCCGAGCAGCACGCGCTCGCGCGCCAGGCCCACGCGTTCGGCGATGCCGTACACGAAATCGCGGAACGCGCCCGGGGTCATGCCGGTGTAGCCGCCATCCTGGTTCACCTGGTTCGAGGTCGCTTCGATCAGCACCGGCTGCGCGCCCGGCGCGGCTGCGGTGACTTCCATCGCCGCCTCGATCACCAGCGGATGCGCCGAGCACACCGAGTGGATGCCGGCCGCTTCGCCGGCCTTCTGGCGACGCACCAGATTCAACATGTAATCCATTTTTCTACATTCCTTCGCTAGATTCGGGAGGCGCGCCGCCGTCGTCCGGCTGCAGCGCGAGGAACAGTGCGGCCGCCAGCGAGAGGGCGATGCCGGCCAGCCGGTAGCCGCCCGGCACCGCAGCGGCCAGCGCCATCGCGATCACGGTGGTCAACAGCGGCGCGCCGGCATTGACCAGCGGCGACACGGTCAGCGCCTTGCCATGGCGGAAGGCGTACACCAGCGTCAGCGCACCGATCGCATTGAGCACCTGGGTCACCGCGGCCAGCAGCGGGCCGGACGGACCGTAGTTGATCGGCTGCGAAAAATCGGTCATCGCCAGCGCCACCGGAATGCACAGCAGCGCGCTGACGGTCATGTAGAAGAAGATGCTTTCGGCATCCATGCGCGTATTGGCCAGCTTGATGAAGTAGGCCTGCAATCCCCATGCGACCAGCACCCCGATGGCCAGCACGAACCACAGCCCGTACTGCTGCGGGGCGCCGCCCGGGTTGAAATCGAACAGCGGCAGCGCGCACACGGCCAGCACGATGCCGGCCATCCCCATGCGGCCGGTGCGTTCGTGCAAGAACAAATACGACAGCACGATCGTAATCACCGGCGAGAGCGCAATGAGCGGGAAGATCAGGTAGGCCGGCCCGGCCTTGACTGCATAGAACAGCACCATCTGGCCGCCGGCGCCGAGCAGGCCGATTGCCAGGCCGTAGCCCAGCGCGGTGCGGTCGCGCCGCACGCGCCAGCCTGAGCGCGCCAGCACGAACAGCGCCGGCGGCACCATCGTCAGCGCCCACACCACATACACCAGCGTTTCGGGAAAGCCGTACTGGGTCGGCAGGCCGGCAAAGGCGCCCCATACGCCCCAGAGCAGCGCGGTGGCCAGTGCGTAGCCGAGCCAGCGCGGCCGGCGCGCAGCAGCCGCGTCCGGCCGATGCAGAATTGTCGTCGTCGTTTCCATTTCGGCCTATCGGAGTTATTCCAAACGGTTTCGTTGTCAGCTGTTCGGATGGTAATTAAGTATCGAACGAAATGCAAAGGTCTTTCAAAATATTTTCGTTTAGTTGTTTTTTAGCCGAGCAGCAAACGTCTTTTAATTTCGAATTCTTTCGATTAGTATTTGAAAATCAACTTTGGCGCGTTGCCGGATCCACGTTTTTGGGCCTGCGCTTGTGCCGCTTAGAGAGCAGTACGATGCTCGAATTTTCTTCAACGCCCCCATGACGGGGGAGCACGACTTCGAAACCTCGGCCCGTGAGAGATTGACTTTCGAAGCACACCGGTATCACAACCAGGAGATTTGCATGAGAGAGCGCAGCACCAAGGCAGCCGAATCCAAGCCATCGACATTGCGCTACGCCAGCCTGGCCGCCGCGCTGACCCTGTCGGTCAGCGCAGCGCATGCCGACGCCGCGGCCGATGCGCTGGCCCCGGCCGGACGCTGGGAAGGCAATACCAGCGGCAGCGCCAGCACGCCGCCGATGGGCTGGAGCAGCTGGAATGCATTTCGCACCGAAGTCGACGAAGCCAAGGTGATCGGCGCCGCGCAGGTGCTGGTGGACCGCGGGCTCGCCAAACTGGGCTACACCCAGATCAACATCGACGATGGCTGGTGGCTCAAGCGCCGCACCAGCGACGGCCGCCTGCAGATCCGCACCAACATCTTCCCCTCGGCCGCCACCGGCGGCCCGGACGGCACCAGTTTCAAGCCCTTCACCGACAAGCTGCACGCGATGGGACTGAAAGCCGGCATCTATACCGACATCGGGCGCAACGCCTGTTCGCAAGCCTACGACCTGCATTCGCCCAACCTGCCGCAAGGCACCACCGCCGAACGCGAAGTGGGATTGGAAGGCCACGTCGCCCAGGACATCAACCTGTACTTCAAGGAGTGGGGTTTCGATTACGTGAAGATCGATGCTTGCGGCCTGGCTGATTTCCTGCCGGGTTCCGACCTGGTGAAGCAGCAGAACTACCGCGCGGCCGCGCCCCTGATCGAACGCGGCTCGATCAACCGCACCGACATCGGCGCGGTGCGCGCCCGCTACGAAGCCGTGCTCGAGGCGCTCAAGGCGGCGCGGCCGGCGAATGACTATGTGCTGTCGATCTGCGCCTGGGGCATGGCCAACGTGCGCACCTGGGGCAAGGATGTCGGCAACCTGTGGCGCACCAGCGCCGACATCACGTCCAGCTGGACCAGCATGCTGCACAACTTCGACAGCGCCGCCAAACGCCCGCTGTACGCCGGCCCCGGCCACTGGAACGATCCCGACATTTTGCACATCGGCCATGGCGCATTCGATGCCGCCAACCCGGTCGAAGTGCGCTCGCATTTTTCATTGTGGGCGATGATCAATGCGCCGCTGCTGGTCAGCTATGACTTGCGCAACGGTCCGGCGTCGCTGCTCGACGTGCTGGGCAACGCCGACGTGGTGCGCCTGAACCAGGACAAGGCGGGACACCAGGGCGTGGTCACCTACGATTCCGACGATGCGCAGATCATCGTCAAGACCCTGGGCGCCGGCGAGCGCAAGGCGGTGGCGTTGTTCAACCGCGGCGCCTCGCCGGCGCCGATCACGCTGCTGGCGAGCCACCTGAAACTGTCAAGCAGCGCACCGGTCACGCTGCGCGACCTGTGGTCGAAGAAGAGCATGACCTTCAGCGGCGAGCAGGCATTCACGCTGGCGCCGCACGAGACGCTGGTGTTCGAGGCGAGCGGCAAGCGGCAACTGGAAAATGGGGTGTATCTGTCCGAGATCCCGGGGTCGATCAACGTCGCCGTCGACGGCACCCGCCAGCCGCAACTCGATCCGACCGTCCACCGCATGATCGACCCATGGTCGAATACCCGCTCGGGCGGCGCGCGCCCGCAGTATGCCGGCTGGGGCGGTGCGCAGGCCGATACGACGCCGTATGGCCAGACCCTGCAAGTGGCTGGCCAGGTATTCGATTCGGGTCTCGGCGTGCTGTCGAATTCGCGGCTGCAGGTGAAGAACGATGGCGGCTATGGCCTGATGACGGCCTCGGTCGGTGTGGATGATTCGACCGAAAACACCCGGCAGCCGGTGCGCTTTTATATCTATGGCGATGGAAAACTGCTGGCGCAAAGCGCGCCGGCCAGATTCGGCGCGAAGGCGCATCGCATGACGGCCAAGGTCGCGGGCGTCAAGGTCATCGAGCTGGTAGTGCGTGGTTCAAAAGCAGACGACGCCGCGCCTGTCGTGGCGACCTGGGGCGACGCGCAACTGACGCGCGCGGCCCGATGATCGAAGGCCAGCCAGGCGCGCAACGCTCTTCACATAAACCATTTGTCTGAGTGAGCCTTGCGTCACGAAGTTTCGTGACGCAAGGCTGTCGCTATGGCATCGAGCAGCATAAAAGCAGCATAACAGTGCCGGGACATTCGTACCCGGGCACACCGGGACACGACACCGCCATGACCTTGTTTACCAGCCTCGACACGTTCGTCTTCCTTGTCTACTTCGTCGCCATCTCGGCCTACGGCGTGTGGATCTACTGGCGCAAGAAGCGCTCGTCAGGCAAGGCCACCCACGATTTCTTTTTGGCCGAAGGTTCGCTCACCTGGTGGGCCATCGGCGCGTCGCTGATTGCATCGAATATCTCGGCCGAGCAGTTCATCGGCATGAGCGGGTCGGGTTACCGCATCGGCATGGCCATTGCGGTGTATGAATTGATGGCCGCGGCGACACTGGTGATCGTCGCCGTGTTCTTCATGCCGGTCTACCTCAAGAACCGTATCTACACCATGCCGCAATTTCTCGAGCAGCGTTACGGCCCTGCGGTGGCCACCACGATGGCGGTGTTCTGGCTCGGCCTGTATGTGGTGGTCAACCTGACCGCCATCCTGTACCTGGGCGCGCTGGCGATCAGCAGCATCGCCGGCCTGGACGTGATGGCCTGCATGCTGTTCCTGGCCGTGTTCGCCACCGTCATTACGCTCGGCGGCATGAAAGTGATCGGCTATACCGACGTGATCCAGGTGCTGTGCCTGGTGATCGGCGGACTGGTCACCACCTGGATCGCGCTCGACCTGGTGGCGGCGCTGGCCGGCGGCCAGGGCGCGCTGCGCGGCTTGAGCGAACTCACCCTTCGCGCCGGCGAGCACTTCAACATGGTGCTCACGCGCGACGATCCCAACTACATGGATTTGCCCGGCATGTCGACCATCATCGGCGGCATGCTGATCGTGAACCTGAATTACTGGGGCTGTAACCAGTACATCGTCCAGCGCGCGCTCGGCGCCGACCTGCACACGGCGCGCAAGGGCCTGCTGTTCGCGGCCTTCCTCAAGTTGCTGATGCCCGTCATCGTGGTGCTGCCAGGCATCGCCGCCTACGCCCTCGACAAGTCCGGCGCCCTTGGCGACGCCATGCGCCAGGGTGGCGAACTCAATCCGGACCGGGCCTACCCCACCCTGCTGGCCTTGCTGCCGTCCGGGATCAAGGGCCTGGCGTTCGCCGCCCTTACCGCAGCCGTGGTCGCCTCGCTGGCCGGCAAGGCCAACAGCGTGGCGACGATCTTCACGCTCGACATCTACAACAAGCACGTCAACCGTGATGCCAGCGAACAGCGCATGGTCTGGATCGGCCGGGTCTCGGTGCTGGTGTCGATGGCGCTCGCCGTGCTGCTCGCGCCGCTGATGGGCATCGACAAGAAAGGCGGCTTCCAGTACATCCAGGAATACACCGGCTTCGTCTCACCCGGCATCCTGGCAATGTTCCTGCTGGGCTTCTTCTGGCCCAGGACCACGGCCGCGGCCGCCATGTTCGCGACCATCGGCGGCCTGGTGTTCTCGGTATTTCTCAAGTTCTTGCCGGCGGCAATCGACCTGAGCTTCCTGGCGCCGATCGGTTTCGCGGTCGCCAACGGTGCCGGCGTGTACGAAATACCGTTCCTCGACCGCATGCTCATCGTGTTCATCATGGTCGTGATCGGGATGGTCTTGATGAGTACCATGGCACAGCGCGACGGCAGCCACAAGCGCATGGTGGTCGAGCGCTCGATGTTCCGCATCGATCGCGGCTTTGCCTTCGGTTCGGCGGTAATCTGTGTCGTGCTGGTGGCGATCTACGGGATTTGGTAGCCATCAGGCAGGGTGCTGTCGTATCCGCTGACCGATCGGGGATTGTCCTCAATGCCAGGATGAACGTCGCGCCACTGGGGACGGTAATCGACCCCATGCTGTTTGGCCTTGCACTCGCCTTCGCCCGGCATCTTGATGCCCGTGCTGTCGGCCAGGAGCTGCAGTCCCGACGCGTCACCATGCATGGGAGCCAGCATCGCTGCGATCGTGATAGGCTCGGGCTTTCATTGCTTCCGACGACGACGATGCGCAACCCGTTCCGTGTACTCGGCCAGCTGACGCTGGCATTGGCTGTTTTACTGCCCTTCACGGCAATGGCCGAACCCAGCATGGTCTACCTCGTTCGCCATGGTGAGAAGGCTGCCGGCAAGGACCCGGAACTGACGGCGCAAGGTCAGCTGCGCGCGCAGAATATCGCGACGACGCTGCAACGCGCCGGCATCCAGGCCATCTTCAGCACGCCGACCACGCGCACGCTGCAGACCGCGCAACCGCTGGCGCAGCGGCTCAAGCTGCCGGTGCAGCAGTACGCGGCGGATTCGCCGAAAGCCCTGGTCGAGAAAGTGAAAGCACGACGCGGCGCGGTGCTGGTGGTCGGCCACTCGAACACGCTCTCAGAGCTGGTGACGCTGTTCGGCGGCGCGCCCGGCGCCGAGATCGCGGACGATGAATACGACCGGCTGTATCAGCTGGTCAATAGTGCGGATGGGAAGGTGACGACGGTGATGCTGACGTCGCTGCCGGCGACGCCGCAGTAAGCGTCCCCGCTCAGCGGTCGCAGTTGTCGAACGCCGTATCGAGCCAGCCGTCCGGCTGGCACCGCCCTGCCACCAGCGCGGCGATTCGTGCAGCGCGGCGCGCATGCTCGAGCGGCGCCTTCGATGGGTGATACCCATTGGGCGCCTTGATCATCGCCACCAGGGCGATGAATTCCTGATCGTCCAGTTGCGCCAGCGGCTTGCCCGCATAGCGCAGCGCGGCATCGGGCAGTCCATGTACCTGCGCGCCATACTGGGTGCCCATGTAGACGCCATCGGCATACAGCGCCAGCTGGCGCGCCTTGGACAGCTTCTCATCCACCACCAGCGCCATCACATCGCGCCCGAGGTCGATGCGCTTGCAGCAGTCGAACACGCCGCGATACAGCGACTGCAAGGCGCCGGCCGCGCCCTCCAGCCGCGCGCCGTACAGGAACAGGTCGCGTGCCAGCGCCGACGAGATGGTGGCCAGCCCCTGCCCCGGCACCATGCTCAAGCCATGGTGGGTGAGGAAATCCGGATCCTCCACCCGCAGCAGGATCGCCGCCTGACGTTGCGACAACAGCGCCCGGCTCGCGCGCGGCGCCTGCGCCAGCAATGCATCGGCATTCAGCCAGGCCCAGCTCGCGGCAAGCAGCAGATACGCCATCACCGCCAACGGCAGCCACAGGGTCCGACACAGCCATACGGCCACGCCGGATTGCGCTTTACGACGCTCGCTGAACAGGCGCCGCATGCCGTGTTACAGCGCGACGTCGGTGCGCAGCACCGGATACAGGTTCAGGCGCTCGTCGAACGACGAATGGCGCTTGGCGAAGAACGCCAGGCGTGCCTGCGGATTCTTCGCGAATGCCGGATCGGTATCGAGCAGGCGCTGGAATTCGGCGGCCACGGCCGGGTCAGCGGCGAGCTGCTCGCGCGCCACGTCTTCGGCCACATAGTCTTCCATGTATTCCTTGCGCTCGAAGGCGGTGTTGAACATGCCCCAGGCCACCAGCGCGTCCGGCGCCTGCGGCTCGAACATGGCCACCACCAGGCGCGCCTTCGGCTGGGCGATCGGCACGAACAGGGCGCCGGCCGCCACCTTGCGCGGCTCGGCTTTCCACTTGCCTTCCAGCGTCAGGCGCTGGTGGCCTTCGAGCGTGCCGGCGCCGAAGCTAGCCTTGTCGGCGCGGAAGGTTTGCGCGTCGAGACGCTCGACCGCCTTGTCCAGCTTGCGGAACGCCACGCCATGCTGGCGCAGCTTTTCGCCGACGATGGCGGCGTACGCAGCCGGGACCACGTAGCCGGCGCGCGGCGCCTTGACTTCGAGGTCGGCCACCACTTCTTCGCGCAGCGGTACGCGCCACACCTGCGGGGAGGATTCGTCGTAGCGCGTCATCAGGGCGCCCGAGATTTCGGACGGCTTGCGCGTGTAGGCATAGCCGTTGAAATCGACCATCTGGGTTTTGTCCGTGGTGCGGTAGCTCAGCGCCACCGGCTTGTCGCCCAGCCTGGCGGCGCGCGCGTCGGCGGCGTACGCTGCCTGCTGCCATTGTTTCCCATGCTTGGCCACCTGGTCCAGCACCGAGACCACGGTATTGCGGGTGATGCGCACGCGCACCGGGTACTCTTTCCACGAATGGGTCTCGACCAGCATCGCCATCCGGTTGCGCAGCTGGAAGTAGCCGGTCGAGAAGCGCGGGTCGGACACGCTGTCCATGAAGCCGGACATCGGATCGTCCTGCTTCACGAACGACATGTAGTACGACTGCGGCGTCGAGCCTTCTTTCGCAATGTCCTTGATCACGTTGCTACGCAGCGCCAGGCCGGCCTTGCGCAAGTCCGGGTCGCCCGAATACACCGGCTCGACCTGGATCGAGATGTCGTGCTGGAACTTGGCGCCGTTGGTGGCGTGCAGGTCGACATAGGTCAGCGGATCCCAGGCGTTGACCAGGCCCAGCATGGCTTGCATCTCGGGCGCGTCGGCCTTCAGGTAATCGCGGTTCAGGTTGAAGTTCTGGGCGGTGGTGCGCCAGCCCATCTCGACCGGGCCGCGCTGGTTCGGGCGGTTCCACTTGCCGAAGCGCTCATGACCGTCGACGTTAAACACCGGCACGAAGATGAACACTTGCTTGTCGAGCGCGCCCTTGGCGGCGCTGCCTTCGAGCACCTGGCGCAGGGCCAGGAAGCCGGCGTCCTTGCCGTCGATCTCGCCGGCGTGGATGCCGCCCTGGATCAGGGTGACGGGCAGGCCCTGCTTGCGTGCCTCTTCAGGCGTGAATGCATTCGTATTACTGGCCACCAGCGCCTTCATCGGACGGCCTTCCGGGGTGGTGCCGAAGTCGATGCAGCGGATCTGTTTCGGGTACGCCGCCTGGTAAGCGTCGCACAAGGCGATCACCTCGTCGTAGCGGCCGGTGGCCTGGAAGCCCGACCGCTCGGACACGGTGCTCAGGTTCGGTGCGGCGTGGGACAGTGGGACGGCGGACAGCAGGGCCAGCAGTAATGCAGAACGGATCATTGATGAAACTCCGGCTATTGATGAGGTGATAGAGCCGGAGATTATAGACCTGTTCGTATAGCAATTATTGCCTTCTTGCTTCGGTTATTCCCGGGTGCGGATAGCGATCTCTTTCACCTCCGGCCGCACGATCTGCATCGGCACCATGCGTGCGCGGCTGGTGGAGACCGGGCATGCATTCGACGTGCGATACGCCAGCGCCGCCGCCAGCATGCCTTCGGCCGGATCGCCCACCGGGCGCGACAGATCGTCGCTCACGCTGCAGGTCGGCGCGAAGCCGTCGGCGAAGTCGCCGAAGCCCTTGTGGTTGATGCCCTTGAACTCGACCGAGAAATAAGTCGTGCCGCAGTTCGCGGTCGGGAAGAAGCCATATGGCTTGCCGCAGGTGGCGCCACCGATCTGGACCACCTCGACGTCTGCCCCGCGCAGGCCGTTGATGATCGCTTCGCTGGCCGAGCAGGTGCCGGCCGTGCTCAGCACGGTGACGCGCTTCAGGCCCAGGGTCGGCAGCGGCGTGCCGGCGCGCACCGGGTTCGACGTCTCGAAGCCGTAGGCGCTGGCGCGGAACGGGATCGGCTCGTCGGCCGGGATCTTGTTGTTGTACTGCGAGCGCTGGAACACCTTGCCGGCCGTGTTGGTCGGGCCGGCGATCATGTAGGCCAGCTCGCTGGCGACGTACAGCAGGCCGCCGCCGTTGTAGCGCACGTCGAGCACCAGGTCGCTCACGCCGGCGTCGCGCAGGCTGGCGATGGCGTCGATCAGCTGTTTCTCGGAGACCGCGTTGTGGGTGTCGAAGGTCAGATAACCAACCTTACCGCTCGGCGTGTCGATCACCTTGACGTTCTTCACTGGTGCGACCCGAACTTCAGCGGCGTTCATGGTCACTTCGTACGGCACGCCATTACGCTGCAGCGTAAAGCGGTGCGCGCCGCCGGCCGCATCCGGGAACAGGCCGGCGTTGATGCGCGCCACCGAGGCCGCGTCGCTGGCATTGACGAAGTCGACGCCGTCCACCTGCGCCAGCATGTCGCCGCGCAGCAGACCGGCCGCGGCGGCCGGCGAACCCGGCTCGACGGCGGTGATCAGCCAGGTGCGCGGGGCGGTGGTGCCGGTGCGGGTCCAGGTGATGCCGTAGCCGAGATCGATGCCCTCGTTCTGCATCGCATCCCACTCGGCGCTCGGGTAGGTAAAGTGATACTCATCCTTGGCCTTGCCGGACGCGGTGATGGCCGGGGTCTTGAGCACGTTGAAGTAGGCGACCGGGTCGGCGAAGGTCGCCATGCGGAAGGTGTTCGGCACTTCGTCGTACCAGAGGTAGCTCTCGTTGGTGAACGCGCGCAAAAATTTCAGTTCGTCGAGTAGCAGGCCCTGGCGGTCCGGATAGGCGCGGCCGCTGGCGTCGACGCCGCTGCGCGGTTTGGCGCACAGGTTGGCATAGGTGCTGGCGGCAGAGAGCAGGTTCGGATTCAGGTCTTCCGGCGTGGCCTGGCCCTGGCCCGTCACCGGGGCCGGGGTAGATGGCTGCTGCGTGACCGGCGTACGGTCGCCGATGCCCGGCGAACCGCCACCGCCGCCGCAAGCGGCAAGCATCAGCAGCGCGGCCAGTGCGCCACAGGTCAAACGGGATGGAAGGATCTGGCGGACGGAGAGAATTGGCGAGCTCATTCGTCCGATTATAGACGTGGAGTATCGGCCAAAGAACAACGGAATACCACGTTGCGGCTAGCTGACAACGAAGCATGTCGGGCTGATAATGAACTGGAGGCGCACCTTTTCCTGTGCGCCTCCACCGATCGGCAACAAACGGACTCAGGCCGCCCGCGGCGCCGCCCCCGCCGGCGCATGGAACGCCGCCACCAGCCCCGCTTCCTTCTCCCTCGCCGCCTTCAAGTGGCGCGCCTTGACGTGGCCATAACCGCGGATTTCTTCCGGGATGCTGGCGATCGCCACTGCTTGTGCCAGGTTGTCTGCCGTCAGCTTCGGCAGCAAGGCCGCCACGGTCTGACGGTACGCGCCGATCAACGCCCGTTCAACCCGCCGCTCGGCCGTGTAGCCGAACGGATCGAGCGCGGTGCCGCGCAAGCCCTTGAACTTGGCCAGCACGCCGAACGCGCTCATCATCCACGGACCGTACTCGCGCTTGATCGCATGACCTTGCTTGTCGTGCTTGGCCATCAGCGGCGGCGCCAGGTGGAACTTGACCTTGATGTCGCCTTCAAACATAGCGGCGATCTTGTCGCGGAACGCCGGATCGGTGTGCAGGCGCGCGACTTCATACTCGTCCTTGTACGCCATCAATTTGTAGAAGTAGCGCGCTACCGCTTCGCTCAGGCGCGTGCCCTTGCCCAGCTTGCTTTCCTCGGCGCGCACACTGTCGACAAACCCCTTGTACTGGGCGGCGTAGTCGGCGTTCTGGTAAGCGGTGAGCAGCTCGATGCGGCGGTTGACGATCTCGTCCAGCGTCTGGGTGCGCTTGAACTCGATCACCTTGGCCGGCGCCGCCACCTTGGTCACCGAGGCCAGGTCGTGCGCGGCGCTGCGGCCCCAGTTGAAGGCGGCCTTGTTGAACGCGACCGAGACGTTGTTCAACTCGATCGCTTTCATCAGCGACGCTTCGTGCAGCGGCACCTGGCCCTTCTGGAAGGCGTAGCCGAGCATGAACATATTGGTGGCGATGGCGTCGCCCATCAGCGCGGTGGCGATGCGGCCGGCGTCGACGAAATCGACGTTGTCCGCGCCGCAGGCTTGCAGGATCGATCCACGCGAACCTTCGCCCGGGAACTGCCAGTCCGGGTTCTTGACGAACGCGGCGGTGGTGGCGCCGGTGCCATTCACGAAGGCCCGGGTGCGGCCTTCGCCCATGCGCGACAAGGCGTCGCGGCTGGCGGTGACGATCTGGTCGCAGCCAATCACCAGGTCGGCGCTGCCGGTGCCGACGCGGGTCGAGTGCAGATCGGACTGGTGCTCGGCCAGGCGCACGTGCGACATCACCGGGCCGCCCTTTTGTGCCAGGCCGCTCTGGTCGAGCACCACGGCGCCCTTGCCTTCCACGTGGGCAGCGACCGCCAGGATCTGCCCCACGGTCACCACGCCGGTGCCGCCGACGCCGGCGACCAGGATGCCGAATGGCGTCTCGACCGATGGGATACAGGGGTCGGGCAAAGGTGACGCCAGACCCGGCGCCGCCGCTTCGGCCGTGGTTGCCTTCTTCGGCTTCTTGAGTCCGCCGCCTTCGACGGTGACAAAGCTCGGGCAGAACCCCGACACGCACGAAAAATCCTTGTTGCACGAAGACTGGTTAATCTGGCGCTTGCGACCCAGCTCGGTTTCCAGCGGCTCGACCGACAGGCAATTCGACTGCACCGAGCAATCGCCGCAGCCTTCGCACACGGCTTCGTTGATCACGGCGCGCTTGGCCGGGTCGGGGAATTCGCCTTTTTTGCGACGACGCCGTTTTTCGGAGGCACAGGTCTGGTCGTAGATCACAGCCGATACACCCGGCATCTCGCGCAATTCGCGCTGCACATCCATCAGTTCGGCGCGGTGACGCACCGTGGTGCCCGGCGCCCAGGCGTAGTCGCTCGGATATTTATCCGGCTCGTCGGTGACGACGATGATCGGCGTCACGCCCTCGGCTGCGATCTGGCGGCTGATCATGCCCGGGTCGAGGATGCCGTCGACGTTCTGGCCGCCGGTCATGGCGACCGCGTCGTTGTACAGGATCTTGTAGGTGATATTCACCTTGGCCGCGACCGAAGCGCGGATTGCCAGCGCGCCCGAGTGGAAGTAAGTTCCGTCGCCCAGGTTGACGAACACGTGCTTCTCATTGGTGAACGGCGCCTGGCCGATCCAGGTCGTACCTTCAGCGCCCATGTGCGTGAACGTCGAGGTTTCGCGGTCCATCCACAGCACCATGTAGTGGCAGCCGATGCCGGCCATGGCGCGCGAGCCTTCCGGCACCTTGGTCGAGCTGTTGTGCGGGCAGCCCGAGCAGAAGTACGGGATGCGGTCGGTCTCGGGATTCGGCTTGGCAGGGATACTCCTCAAGACCAGCTCTTTCGCTTCGAGGAAAGCGATACGTTCGCGCACCCGTTCGGCCACCGGATGGCCGGCGCAGTAGTGCGAGATGCGCGAGGCGATGGCGCGCGCGATCTGCGCCGGGTTCAGTTCGTACGTCGCCGGCAGCAGCCAGTCGCCGTGACCCATGCGGTCCTTGTTGCTCCACTCGCCGGTGTCGTCGAATTTGCCGACCACGCGTGGACGCTCGCTGTCGGGCAGGTTGTAGAGCGCTTCCTTGAGCGCGTACTCCATCACCTGGCGTTTTTCTTCGACCACCAGGATTTCATCCAGGCCGCGCGCGAACTCATGCACGCCTTCGGATTCGAGCGGCCAGGTCATGCCGACCTTGTACAGGCGCAGGCCGATGTCGCGCGCCGCCTGTTCATCGATGCCGAGGTCGGCCAGCGCCTGGCGCGTGTCGACATAGCTTTTTCCCGCGGTGATGATGCCGATCCTGGCCTTCGGGCTGTCCCAGATGATGCGATTGAGCTTGTTCGCACGGGCGTACGCCAGCGCGGCGTACCACTTGAAGTTGCTCATGCGGACTTCCTGGTCCAGCACAGCGTCCGGCCAGCGGATGTTCAGGCCGCCAGCGGGCAATTCAAAGTCGGTCGGCAGCGCGATCTGCACCCGGTCCGGATCGAGGTCGACCACGGCGCCCGATTCGATGATGTCGGTGACGCACTTCATCGACACCCACAGCCCGGTGTAGCGGCTCATGGCCCAGGCGTGCAGGCCGTAGTCGAGGTATTCCTGGACCGAGGACGGGTACAGCACCGGAATGCCGCAGTGGGTCAGGATGTGGTCCGACTGGTGCGCGGTGGACGAGGATTTGGCGGCGTGGTCGTCGCCGGCCAGCACCAGCACGCCGCCGTGTTGCGAGGAGCCGGCATTGTTGCCGTGCTTAAAAACGTCGCCACAGCGGTCCACGCCCGGGCCCTTGCCGTACCACATGGAAAATACGCCGTCGTATTTCGCGTCCGGATACAGGTTGGTTTGCTGGGTGCCCCAGACCGAGGTCGCGGCCAGGTCTTCGTTCATGCCCGGGTGGAACTTGACGTGGTGCTGTTCGAGGTGCTGCTTCGCCTTCATCGCGGTCTGGTCGACCGAGGTGACGGGCGAACCGCGGTAACCGGTGATGAAGCCGGCGGTATTCAGGCCGGCTTTCAGGTCGCGTTCGCGTTGCAGCATCGGCAGGCGGATCAGGGCCTGGGTGCCGGTCATGAAGGCGCGGCCGCGCTCGAGCGTCCACTTGTCGTCCAGGGATATGTCAGGCTGCGTGGCGTGCGCGGGCAGCGCGAGCTGGGCACGGTCCAGGGGTGCATTCATTGCTTGTCTCCAATGTCTCATGGCGGGAGGTTGGGCCCAGTACATTGCCGTTCCCTGTGATCTGCCGCCCTTCGCTGTCGCGCTGCCGGCTTCTGATGAGCCGATTCTGGTGCGCTGACGGCGGGCATGGACAGTCTCCTCCCGTAAGGAACCCAGTATAGTCCTCGGCCTCCAGCATTAAATTCCAATCAATTCCCCCCGCCCGTTGAATTGCGCAATAAAATTGCCATACGCAAGCGCAAATAGAGGTGTGTATGTCAAAGATTGAGCTGGATAAAACCGACCGCAAGATCCTGGAGATCCTGCAAAGCGACGGCCGGCTGTCGAACCAGGACGTGGCGGAACGGGTGAACCTGTCGCCCTCGCCCTGCCTGCGCCGCATCAAGCGGCTGGAAGAAGCAGGCGTGATTCGCCAGTACGTGGCGCTGCTGGACCCGGACAAGATCGGGCTGGGGCTGTTGGCGTATGTGAATGTGCGCTTGGAAAAGCACAGCGAGGTGGCCAGCACCACGCGCCAGCCGGGTTTGCCGGCAACGTCGCCACGCAACGATTTCGCAGTGTCGGTGGGGACCTGGCCGGAAGTGGTGGCCTGCTACGCGATGACCGGGGACATGGATTTCCTGCTGCGCGTGCATGTCGAAGACATGGACCATTTCTCGCGCTTCATGATGGGCACGCTGCTCAAGCATCCGGCGGTGCTGGATGTGAAGTCGAGTTTTGCGTTGCAGCGGATTAAGGAAACCACGGCGATGCCGTTGGTCTGAAGACCGCATTACCGGCAAGGTTGGCGGCTCTGCTGCCGAGGCGTCGATAGTTCGCTTCAAGACCATCCGGCGCGGTATCGGCGCCGCCAACCCTGCGGTTATCTTGAATTTTTCTTGGGCGTGAAAAACTTCACCGCCGCGCGTGCATTCGCCTTGACCGTGTAATCGATCACGGCAAACTGTTCCTCCAGCGCCTCGGCCATCACGCTGCCCGGGCTGGGCGGCGGCAATTCGAGGTGTGCGTCGGCCTCGCCGTATTCACGCTTGATGCGCATCCCGGCCTTCCTGGCAATATGCATCATCGTCTGGTTCGATGTCAGGCACTGCATGTACAAGGTGTCGACATCCGAATTGCGGCAATGGATTGCGGCGCGCTGGAACAGCCGGGTGCCCACGCCCTGCCCGCGCGCCGAGCTCGACACCGAGACGCCGAGCTCGGCAACCTGTTCCTTGTCGGTCTTCTTTCCATCTGCCGAGGCAAATGCCAGGTGGCCCATGCCCACCAGCTGGAACACATTGTTGAGCACCCCGAACACGATATCGCGCGAGAAATCGATCTTGCCGACATAGGCCGTGATCTGCTCGTCCGGCACCATGCTGCCGAAGCGCAGCAGGCGGTCGTTCTTGTCCAGCGCCAGCAGGTGGCGCAGCATGCGCCGGCGGTCGCGCTCGCCGAGTTCCTTGACCAGGATTGGCACCCGGCCCTTCTTGGCGCGTAAATCCTGGATCCAGCGCTGTAGTGGGTTGTCCAGCATCTTCACGTCCTTATTGTGCACTGCAACATCCGCATTCTAGCGGATGGTTCCCTGATCCGTCTCGCGTAGCCGCGCCAGGTCGCGCGACGCGCCGCCCAGCCATTGCGACTGCGGGCTAACCACGAAACGGCCCTTGCCGGCCTGCTTGGCTTCGTACATCGCCTTGTCGGCATCAGCCAGCAGCGCTTCCTGTCCGCGCGCCGCGCCGGCCTGGCCGCGTGCGCTGGCGATGCCGATGCTGGCCGAGATCGTCACCGGATGGCCGTCGGCCTCGACGATCGATTCGATCTGTTCCAGCGCCAGGCGCGCTACCCGCAGCGCGCCGTCGCGCGAATTGACGTCTTCGAGCATGATCACGAATTCGTCGCCGCCCAGGCGCGCCAGTGCGTCTTCAGCGCGCAATTTCTCCTGCACGCGGCGCGCCACCAGCTGCAGCACCATGTCGCCGGTGGCATGGCCCCAGGTATCGTTTACGGCTTTAAACCCGTCGAGGTCGATGAACATCAGCACCACCACGCTGTCGCGGCGGTCGGCGCGCGCCAGCGCCCGCTCCAATAGGCGCGTGATCTGGCGATAGTTGATCAGTCCAGTCAGGCTGTCGTGCTGGGCCAGGCGCTCGAGCTGGCGCGACTGCGCCTCGAGCTCGGCGGTGCGCTCGGCGACGCGGTGTTCCAGTGTCTCGTTGGCCGACTGCAGGCTGGCGTTGACGTCGCCGATGATGCGGTAGCTGCGGCGCAGGCGCCAGGCGGCCCAGGCCAGCAGCACCAGCAGCAGCGCCGAGTAGGCGAACAGGTAGCCGCGAAACTGTTGGCGCTCGAGCAGCACGGCGTCGAACGAGCGGTCGAATTCACGCTCCAGGCGCTCGAGCGCGGCGTCGCTACCGGTGGCGGCGATCTGCGCTTCCAGCATGTTTTCCAGCGGACGCTTTTCCAGGATCACGCGGCTGCTGTGGATCACGGCGTCCATCTTCTCGATCACGGCCGGCGAAAAGGCGATCTGCTGGGCCGCGACGTCGCCCAGGATTTCATCGATGCGGGCCGCCAGCGCGGCACTGGGCGCGATGTTGTAGCGCAGCGTTTCGGTCAGCAGCGCATTGAGGGTGGTGTCAAGGCGCACCACGATACGCGCCGGCGCCAGTGCGCCTTCGATGCCGCTCAGCTCGGTCTTGAGGTCGGCCACGGCCGGCGGCATGTGCAGCAGCGCCGCGCGCAGCGGCGGGTTGTGCAGCGCGAACTGGGCAACCAGTTGCTCCTTGTTGCGCAGCGCAGTCTGCAGGCTGGCGAAGGCGGCCGTCGCGGCGATGCCCTCGGTGTGCGGCAATGTATCGTCCAAACGCGCCATCAGATCGCGCATGCGCGGCAGCTGGGCGGTCATCTTGGGGTCGGGCGACGGGCGGCCGATGTGGGCGCGCAGGATATTGGCGTCCCACTCGGCGTCGAGCTTTTCCAGCTCGCGCAGCTGCAGCATGACGCGGTTGCGGATTTCCGGGTCGACCGACTCGGTACGGATGTACAGGAAAGCCAGCATCAGGGCCAGCGCGATGGCGGCCAGGCTCGTCAGCAGCTGACGACGGCGAAGACTCCATTGCGAGATGCGCCGCGCCAACGGGGTGAACATGTTTTTCTCCAAGGCAACGAAAAAAGGGTCCTCGAAGGATAGCAAATGTTGGGGCGCGTCCGGGTGTACCGTGTAACCACATGTAACAGACGCCCTTATCAATGTCACAATCTCATGGATCTAAAACCAATTGTGTTGCACGATATACCACGAGCGCCGCCGTCAAACCACCGACTGCCGCCATTGCTCAGGCCCCCAACTCTTCCTGCTGCAACGCTATCTTCACCGCTTCCACCCGCGCCTGGTGCACCGCCTCCGGAATCTGTTCCCGGCGATCGGCAAAGCGCCCCGCGATCTCGCCCGCATTCACGCCGCGCGCCGCGCTCAACGCCTTGAGCAGATACGCGCGCTGCGGATATGGCGCGAAGCGCGTCGGATGCCCTTCATCGCCGCGCCCGCGCGCATCGCACTCGGCCGCCAGCAGCATCTGGTCGAAGCGCTCCGGCTTACGCAAACCATCGCAGCGCTCGATCAGGCTGACGACCGCGTTGGCGCGCAATTGCAGGGCGCTGCTGATAGTGCCGTGCTCGCGCGCCGTCATCAGCGCCAGGTCGCGGCATTCATTCGGCACCTTCAGGCGCTTGCACACCGCGCCGATCAACTTGACGCTCTCGCCTTCGTGGCCATGGTGGCTCGGCCATTGTTCGGTCGGGGTGATGCCCTTGCCCAGGTCGTGCATCAGGGCGGCGAAGCGGATTTCCAGCGGATGATCCTGCTCGGCTGCATAGTCGATGACCAGCATCATGTGGGCGCCGGTATCGATCTCGGGACGGTGCGCGGCCGGCTGCGGCACGCCCCACAGGGCGTCCAGCTCGGGCAGAATGCGCGCCAGCGCGCCGCAGTCGCGCAGCACGCTCAGCATGCGCGACGGGCGCCGCGCCATCAGGCCGCGTGCCAGTTCCTGCCACACGCGTTCCGGCACCAGGGCGTCGACTTCGCCTTCGTCGACCATGCGGCGCATCAGCACGTTGGTGTCCGGCGCCACGCGAAAGTCCGGCAGGCGCGCAGCGAAGCGGGCGATGCGCAGGATGCGCACCGGGTCTTCGGCGAAGGCGTCGGACACGTGGCGGAACAGGCGCGCCTCGAGATCGGCGCGGCCACCATACGGGTCGACGATGATGCCGTCGTCACCCTGCGCCATGGCGTTGACGGTCAGGTCGCGCCGCACCAGGTCTTGCTCGAGGGTGACGTCGGGCGCGGCGTGGAACGAAAAGCCGTGGTAGCCGGGCGCGGTCTTGCGCTCCGTACGCGCCAGCGCATATTCCTCGTGCGTCTTCGGATGCAGGAACACCGGGAAATCCTTGCCCACCGCGCGAAAGCCGGCGTCCAGCATCTGTTGCGGGGTGGCGCCGACCACGACGTGATCGCGATCCTGCACCGGCAAACCCAGCAGCGCATCGCGCACCGCGCCGCCAACGACATAACTACGCATGCTCATTTGCTCTTTTGCTTGTTTGCCCGGTTGCTTGTGGTTGCGCATTGACTCACTGGCGCGGTAAATCGGCGTCGTGCAGCGGGGTCGGATCGTCTTCCGCCATCGCCTCGCTTACCCAGCGCGCCACGGCCGGGTGCGCCAGCATGCGCTCGCAATACGCCTGCAGCGCCGGCGCCAGCGATACGCCATAGGTCTTGAAGCGCATCACCACCGGTGCGAAGAAGGCGTCGGCGATCGAGAATTCGCCAAACAGGAATTGATGGTGGCCGAAACGCGACAGGCAATCTTCCCATATCTCGCAGATGCGGCCGATGTCGGCCTGGGCGCCCGGCGTGCGGCCGCGTCCCGGCAAACTGGCCTGGATATGCATCGGCATCGCATTGCGCAGTTCGCCGAAACCGGCGTGCATCTCGGCCACGATCGAACGCGCCAGCGCGCGCGCCGCCACGTCCTGCGGCCACAAGTGCTTGTCGGGAAACTGCTCGGCCAGGTATTCGACGATCGCCAGGCTGTCCCAGATCGTCATCTCGCCCGCGATCAGCACCGGCACCCGGCCCGCGTGCGAATAGCGCGCGATCTCGTTGGCGGTGTCGCGCTGGTCGAGCAAGACGCGGATTTCGGTAAATGGAATGCCGAACGCAACGGCCGCGACCCAGGGCCGCATCGACCACGACGACAGGTTCTTGTTACCGATGACCAGGGTCAGGCCGGGTTCGCGCGCCTGCGCCAGGGTGTGCGAAAGGATCGGGTCGAGATCGATGGTCTGCATGGTGTCCGAGAAAAAAGGGAGGCCGAAAAATGGCTTGGGGTAGGGTCAGCGCCCGGCGTGGGCGCGGTACGCGTCGAGCGGGTCGCGCGCGCCCAGGTAGTGCGGCGCCACGGCTTCGATCGACGAGAGCTTGAGTCCGAGCGCTTCGGCTGTCAAGGCAGATGCCGATGGGTTGACCACATTGTCGACCCGCATCGAGTCGAGGTTGTCGCGGCTGATCAGCGGTTCGCCCGGCAACAGCTCGAACAGCCGCGCCTGCAGGCGCGCGATACCGTCCGGCAGGCCAAGCACCCGGCGCTCGTGGCTACCGTAGCGACCGGCCAGGCGCACCAGCTCGGCCAGCGTGTACACGGTCGGCCCGCCCAGTTCGATCACGGCGCCGCGCGTATCGCTTCGCGCCAGCGCGGTCGCGATCGCCGCGGCGACGTCGCCCACCCACACCGGCTGGAAGCGCGCCGTGCTGCCGGCCAGGGGCACCAGTGGCAGGTAGCGCTGCAGGCGCGCGAACATGGTCAAAAAGTGGTCGCCCTCGCCGAACACCACCGAGGGCCGGAAGATGGTGGCGGCCACCGCGCTTTCGCTGCGCGCCGCCGCTTCGCCGTCGGCCTTCGAGCGGCCGTACATCGACGCGCTGGTGCTGCTCGCGCCGAGCGCGCTCATGTGCAGGTAACGCGGCACGCCGGTGGCCGCGCAGGCGGCGGCAATGCGGCGCGGCAGCTCGACGTGCAGGCGACGGAAGCCGTCGCCGTACGGCCCGCCGTGGCCGCCGTGCAGCACGCCGACCAGGTTGATCACGGCGTCGCGGCCGGCGGCCAGCCGGCGCAAGGTGGCGTCGTCGTGGATGTCGGCCGCTTCGACATCCACGCCCGGCAACATGGTCAGGGCGCGCGCCGCCTCGGCATGGCGCGCCGCCACCAGCACGCCGACGCCGTCGTCGGACAGGCGCGCGGCCAGGTGCTTGCCGATGAAGCCGGTGCCGCCGATCAGCAGCACATTCGCAGGGCGGATTGTCATGGCTGTCGCGTCCGGTAAGGTGGCGCCGCAGTTGGCATTGAGCGCGCCGTCAATCGAGCACCGAGCCGCTGCTGCCGCGCGGGCTGATCGTGCCCAGGCGCGCCTTGAGCGATTGCGGTTTGCCCTCGAAGATCGAGGCGTAATTGGTGGCGTTGGCCATCACGTTGCGCACGTAGCCACGGGTTTCGGTGAAGGGAATGGTCTCGACAAAGATCGCGCCTTCCATCGGCTGCTCGAGGCGGCCGCGCCAGGTGCGCGAGCGGCCCGGCCCGGCGTTGTAGGCGGCGGTGGCCAGCACGTAGGAGCCGTCGAAATTACCCAGCACCATGTTCATGTAGTTGGCGCCGAGCGTGATATTGGTGCGGATATCGCTGAGCATATCGTGTACGAAATTATCCAGTCCAATCTTGGCCGCCACCCACTTGCCGGTGGCGGGCATCACCTGCATCAAGCCCGATGCGCCCACGCCGGAGCGCGCATCGCGAATAAAACGCGACTCCTGGCGGATCAGGCCATACACCCAGGCCTTGTCCAGCCCGAGCCCCTGCGCCGTGGGCTTGAGGAGTTCGAGATGGGGCGCCGGGAAGCGCTGGTCGTAACTGAGTTCGGACCGCGTGCGCAGCGAGGTTTCGACCATACGGTCGAGCAACTCGTTGCGGCGCGCCAGCTCGGCGGCGGCCAGTAACTGACGTTCAGACAGGTTACGCACGCCCCAGTTCCATTCACGGTTACCTTCCGGGCGCAGGCTCAAACTATAGAACTTCAATGCCCGCTGCAGGCTCGGATTGGCGCTCGCCTGCGCCAGCTCGGCGGCCGTGATCGGCGCCACCGGCGGCGGCGCGACCACCAGTCGTCCCAGCTCTTCCTGGGCCAGCTGGCCGTAGAAGGTCGATTGCGCGGCGATGCTGTTGAAGAGGTCGCGCGCCTCGACCGAGTGGCCTTCGGCCGCATGCGCGCGACCGAGCCAGTAGATCCAGGTGGAATCGGCGCGCAGCGGCGCCGGCATCGCCTCGATCGTGGCGCGCACGTCCTTCCAGTCGCCGCGGCGCAGCGCCATGCGCGTCTTCCATTGCATCTGGAAATCGGACAGCGGCGCGCCCTTGCTGCGGCTCCAGTAGAGGTCGGCTTCGGGCGCCAGCACGATCGAGGCGGCCAGGGCCACGTTGGCCCAGCCGACCGCGCGCGCTTCCGGGTCGAGCTTGTCCGCGTTCTTGTCCAGCGCCACCACTGCCAGCTTGAGGCTGGTGCGCGCCATGCGGCCCAGTGCCACCAGGTACAGTTCCTGTTCGGCGCGGTTCTTGCCGATGCCGCGCGCCATGGCCACCGCCGGCAAATCGACTGCCTGGGTGGCACGGGCTTCGGGCAAGCCGAGCAGCACGGCGGTGCGGCGCGCGGGGCCGGAGGCATTGGTTTCGCCGGCCAGGCGCAGCTGGCGCAGCAGGTCGGCCTGGGTGAACTGGCCGTTGCGGGAAAGTTCCGCGATCAAGGCGGCACAGGCGTCGCCATAGCTGGGCGGGTTGAGCAGCAGCGCGCGCGCTTCTTGCGCCACCGCTTCGCCGCGGCTGGCGCGTGCCAGCAAGGCGTAGCAGCGCACTTGCAGGTCCCCGGATTGCCCCAGGGTGCCGACTTCGCGCACGAACGTGTTCCACTCGCCGCGCTTGCCCAGCTCGATCAGCCAGTCATTGCGCAGGCGGTCGGCCACGGCCGTGCCTTCGTGGCGGCGCAGTACCTGCAGCACCTCATCCTGGATGGCCTCGCGCAAGCGCGGTTTCAGACGATAATAGTCGACATACGGCGCCAGCAGATACTGGGGCGCCAGGCGCGACGCGATGGCGTTGGTACGCGCACCGTCGTTCTGGCGCGCCGCTTCGCGCAGCAGCATGAAGTTATCGTCGTCGGCGCGATTCGCGCTAGCGCTGCTGGTAGCAGCCTCGGCGACTTGTGGCGGCAGTCCCAGCATCGACGGTGCGCTGGGCACGCTGGGCGCACCGGCCGGGACCGGCGGCAACGCCACCTCGGGCGCGGGTGCATCGGGATCTTCCTGGGCCAGCGCAGGCGTCAGCGCGCAGGACAGAACAAGGGCAATGGCGGCCGGGATTGCGCCGGCTGACAATTTCGATTGAAACATCCACAACTCTCACATTACGCTGCATTGAAACCATGACCGGCGAACCAAGAATACCACGCGCTTCCCGGCCTCTGCCATACAAGGCAAAGGCTGATGTCTCGCTGCAACACCACGCGGAACCATTACCAACGCTGGACAAAGCCGCGCTGCGCAGCGCGCTCAAGGCGCGGCGGCGTTCGATCGAGCCGGGCTTGAAAGCCGCCTGGGACGAGCGCATCGGCGCGCAGGTGCTGGCCTGGTGGCGATCGCATGCGCAGGCACTGTCGGGCTTGGCCTCGGGCGCGCAACTGGGCGTGTATTGGCCGCTGGCCGGCGAACCAGACTTGCTGCCAGCGTACGCGGAATTGGCGCAGCAAGGCGTACGGCTGGCGCTGCCGGTGGTGCTGGAGCGTCATGCACCACTCGGGTTTGCCGAGTGGGTACCGGGCGAAGCGACAGTCAGCGACCAGCTGGGCGTGGCGATTCCGGCCGATTTGCGCTTGATCGAGCGGCCGCCGGCCTTATTGGTGCCGTGCCTCGGGTTCAATGCGCTGGGTTATCGGGTGGGGTATGGCGGCGGGTTCTATGACCGCACCCTGGCGCCGGCGCCGCGGCCGGCCACGCTCGGGATCGCGTATGCGTGTCAGTTGGTGGAATTCGATGGCGACGTGCATGACGTGCCGCTGGATCGGGTGATTACCGAGGAGTGAGGCGGTGGTGGCGGTGCGGGCGCCGGTTGGACGCGTCGGCGGGGAACCCGCCAACCCTACGCAACGGTAGGGTTGGCAGCTCTGCTGCCGACGCGTTCAACCCGCTCTCGAAAAGCCGCGCATCAACCCCGCAAGCGCTGCCAGATCGCCGTAGTCGGCCCAGCCTGGTTCATGCTGTAGAAATGCAGCCCTGGCGCGCCGCCCGCCAGCAGGCGTTCGCACAGGCCGGTCACCACATCGAGCCCGAAGGCGCGGATCGATGCCGTGTCGTCGCCGAAACTGGCCAGTTTCAGGCGCACCCAGCGCGGAATCTCGGCGCCGCACATGTCCGAAAAACGCATCAGCTGCATGTAGTTGGTGATCGGCATGATGCCGGCCACCACCGGCACGTCGACGCCCAACTTGCGGGTATTGTCGAGAAACTGGAAATACGCGTCCGCGTTATAAAAATACTGGGTGATGGCGGCATTCGCGCCGGCCTGCACCTTGCGCGCGTAGGCTTGCAAATCGTCCTGCGGGGAACGGGCCTGCGGATGCATCTCGGGGTACGCCGCGACCTCGATGTGGAACCAGTCGCCGGTCTCCTGGCGAATGAATTCGACCAACTCGCTGGCATAGCGCAGCTCGCCTGCGCCGCCATAGCCGCTCGGCAAATCGCCGCGCAGCGCCACCAGGCGCCGGATGCCGCTGTCCTTGAATTGCGTCAGCACTTGGCGGATCGATTCGCGGGTGGCGCCGATGCACGACAGGTGCGGCGCCGCGTCATGACCGGCGGCCATGATTTCGCGCACCGTCTGCAGCGTGCCCTGCTGGGTACTGCCGCCGGCGCCGAAGGTCACCGAGAAATACTTCGGGCTCAGCTCGGCCAGCTTGTGGCGCGCCAGCCGCAGCTTCTCGGCCCCTTCCGGCGTCTTCGGCGGAAAGAACTCGATACTGAAATCAGGAGTTGCCATTGTCTTTGTTTGAAAGAAGCAAGGTGGAAAGTGCCCACGAAATGATGCTGTACAGGATAGCCGCCAGGAAGGCCGACCAGAATCCCGCCACTTCGAAGCCGCCCACCAGATTCGAGACCGCCCAGAACAGCAGCGCATTGATGACCAGGATGAACAAACCCATCGACACCAGGGTGACCGGCAGGGTCAGGATCACCAGCACCGGACGGATCAGGGTGTTGACCAGCCCCAGCACGAGGGCCGCGATCAGCGCGGCGCCCAGGTTCGAGACTTCGACGGAGTGCATCAGGTAAGGCAGGGCCATCAGGGCCGCAGCATTGATCAGCCAGGTAATCAGGAGGCGCATCGTGACAATCGACTTTCGTGGGGAACGCGGGCACCATGGCGGCGCCCGGCTTGATGAAGCACGAAGCGCCATGAAAGCGCTTCGCGTGGCATACAGCAGAACGACGCTACCAGATCAGTAGCGGTAGTGTTCCGGCTTGTACGGACCGGCCTGGCTCACCGAGATGTAGTTGGCTTGCTCTTCGGTCAGCGTGGTCAGTTGGGCGTTGAGCTTTTTCAGCTGCAGGCGCGCAACTTTTTCGTCCAGCTTCTTCGGCAGCGTGTACACGCCCACCGGATACTGCTCGGTGTTCACGAACAGCTCGATCTGGGCGATGGTCTGGTTCGCGAACGACGAGCTCATCACGTACGACGGGTGACCGGTACCGCAACCCAGGTTCACCAGGCGGCCTTCGGCCAGCAGGATGATGCGCTTGCCATCAGGGAAGATGACGTGGTCGACCTGCGGCTTGATGTTGTCCCACTCATATTTCTTGAGTGCGGCGACTTCGATTTCGTTGTCGAAATGACCGATGTTGCAGACGATTGCCTGGTCTTTCATCTTGAGCATGTGCTGCTCGGTGATGACGTGGTAGTTGCCGGTGCAGGTAACGAAGATGTCGCCGTGTTCGGCAGCGTAGTCCATGGTCACGACGCGGTAGCCTTCCATCGCCGCCTGCAGTGCGCAGATCGGATCGATTTCGGTGACCCACACTTGCGCCGACAGCGCGCGCATGGCCTGGGCCGAACCCTTGCCGACGTCACCGTAACCGGCGATGACGGCGACCTTGCCGGCAACCATCACATCGGTAGCGCGCTTGATGCCGTCGACCAGCGATTCGCGGCAGCCGTACAGGTTGTCGAACTTCGACTTGGTGACCGAGTCGTTGACGTTGATTGCCGGGAAAGCCAGTTTGCCTTCCTGGTGCATCTGGTACAGGCGGTGCACGCCGGTGGTGGTTTCTTCGGTCACGCCCTTGATACATGGCAGACGCTTCGAGTACCACTGCGGATCACGTGCCAGACGGCCCTTGATCGCATTGAACAGGCAGATTTCTTCTTCCGAACCCGGCTTGTCCAGCACCGAGATGTCTTTCTCGGCGCGCACGCCCAGGTGCAGCAGCAGGGTTGCATCGCCGCCATCGTCGAGGATCATGTTGGCGTGGTTGTCACCAGGCCACTCGAAGATGCGGTGGGTGTATTCCCAGTATTCGTCCAGGGTCTCGCCCTTGACGGCGAACACCGGCGTGCCGACTGCGGCGATGGCGGCAGCAGCGTGGTCTTGCGTCGAGTAGATGTTGCACGAGGCCCAGCGCACAGTGGCGCCCAGCGCTTCCAGGGTGCGGATCAGGACTGCGGTCTGGATCGTCATGTGCAGCGAACCGGCAATGCGCGCGCCCTTCAGCGGCTGGGCAGCGGCATATTCTTCCTGGATCGCCATCAGGCCCGGCATCTCGGTTTCAGCGATGCGGATTTCCTTCTCGCCCCAGGCAGCCAGGGTGATATCGGTGACGATGTAGTCTTGGGAATCTTTGAGTACGGCGTTCATCACGCCCTCCTTTCAATGTTTAGAAAAAAGTAACGTGAGCGCAGTGTTGAAATCCGAGCCTGGCTGAGAAGAACTTCTCAGTCGCAACGCTCCTCGGAACGGAGTAGTTTAGCACGCTTAATCGCTGCTGGAAACCGCCTGCTGCCGGCGTGTTGCAGGACAGGGGGCGCGCTAGACTGCATATTGAAAATTCTTCATCGAATGGAGGCACCGTGCTGCGTTTCGGCCCCTGGAGCACGACACTTGGCCTGGCCGCTGCCTTCGGCGCACTGGTCGCCTTGCTGCTCTGCTTCGCTCGTGGCAACCGCAGTGCCCAACGCCTGCTGGCAGCATTGCTGCTGGTGGCGGTGCTGCGACTGATGCCCTATGTGCTGGGTTTTGCCGGTGCCTATGATGCCTGGCCCTGGCTGTCATTCGCCCCTTTCGACTTGCGCCTGGCGATCGGCCCGCTGCTGCATCTGTATCTGCTGCGGCTGGTGACGCCTGCCTTGCCCCCTCGCTGGGGCTGGCACCTGGCGCCGCCTGCACTTGACCTGCTGTATATGCTTTGGGCATTTGCCTTACCGCTCGATCAGAAAAACGTGTGGCATGCGAGCGTGCACAGCGAGTGGATCTCGCCCCTGCAGAATGCGGCAGGTGCGCTGTCGCTGGCCTTGTACCTGGCGCTGGCCACGCGCCTGCGGCAGCGCTACCTGGCCTGGCTGCGCGCGCATGTCAGCGACCAGGATGCCCGGCGTCAGCCGTGGGTTGCGGGCGTTCTGCTGGCACTTGGCTCGTGGCTGATGGTGTCGATCGGCTTCGACCTGTACAGCAGCCTGGTCGCACCCCTCAACTATTACGACCGCTTCGCGCAATACCTGGGGTTTTCGGCCATCATCCTGTGGCTGGGCCTGGAGGGTTGGCGCCATGCCGGACGAGATTTCCCGCACATGCGGCCGCCATCGACGGCAAAGGCCCCTGTGGCGCCCGCGGCCCAGGCGGCGGCGCCGACACGCGACTGGCAAGCGACCGCGGCCGTCTGGATAGAACGCATTCGCGACGAGCAATGGTGGCGCCAGCCCGGCTTGACGCTGGCCGATGTTGCGCGTCGCTTGTCCACCAACGAGAGCTATGTCTCACGCGCTTTCAATCAAGGTTTGGGTAGCAACTTCAACACCGCCATCAATGCAATGCGGGTGAGCGCGGTCCAGCAAGGCATGCGCGCCGATCCTGGCGCAGAAATCCTGGCATTGGCGCTCGATTGTGGGTTTTCATCGAAAGCCAGCTTCAATCGGGTGTTTCGTGAGCAGACCGGCGTCAGCCCCAGCAACTGGCGCGCGGCTCATTGCATGAAAAGTCGTGACGCTACTGCTTTTGAGGCGACGCCGCCAACCCGGCGCGCTTGAATGGAGGACGTAGCCGCGGGATGGTCCCGCGCCGAACCGGGAATCGCCATGCTTCGCCTTGCCACCATCACACTCCTGTTTGCCTTGTTGTCGAATCCAGCGCACGCCAGCCAGCCGGCCACCGACTGGCAAGAAGCTGCCACTTTGCCCGATCTGGGCAGCATGACCCAGGCGGCGCCGGCGGCATTGCTGGGCCAGAAGCTCAGCGGAGAATGGCGCGGCGTGTTGCACTACCGCGATTTCGGCACTGACAAGGCGGTACGCTTGCCGACCGTGCTCGTCATCGATGGTGCCAGCGCAGCGCTGCAACTGGTCTTTACTTACGATGACGGCCCCGCCAAAACGGTACGTTCGGCCGAGCAATGGTCGCTGGGCAGTGAGGGCGCACTATTTTGCATGGGCAAAGATGCCGGCCCCATGGCGGTGAGCCTGTTGCGCAGCAATGAAGCGGGCGACCTGGCGCTGGTAGCGCTGGGAACGGGCACCGAGAACGGCGCGCAAGTCGAGGTACGCAGCGTCGTACTCAGGCGTGGCAACACACTCGACATCAGCCGCTCGACCCGCTTGCCCAAGGCAGAGTGGCTATTGCGCCATGTTTATCGGCTCAGCTTGCAACAATAAAAAACCGGCGTCGCGATGAAGCAGACGCCGGCTTGATGATGTGCCCGGGCCGCCTGGCCCGGGCCGGTGCAAATTTAGTTGAGCCCGGCCGCAGCGCGCAGTGCTGCGGCTTTGTCGGTGCGTTCCCAGGTGAACTCCGGCTCTTCACGGCCGAAGTGGCCGTAGGCCGCGGTCTTGCAGTAGATCGGACGCAGCAGGTCGAGCATCTGCACGATGCCTTTCGGACGCAGGTCGAAGTGCTCGTTGACCAGCGCGGCGATTTTCTCGTCCGAGATCACGCCGGTGCCTTCGGTGTACACGGTGATGTTGATCGGACGCGCCACGCCGATCGCGTAGCTGACCTGCACCTGGCACTGGCGCGCCAGGCCGGCGGCGACGATGTTCTTCGCCACGTAGCGTGCGGCGTAGGCGGCCGAGCGGTCGACCTTGGTTGGATCCTTGCCCGAGAACGCGCCACCGCCGTGCGGCGCAGCGCCGCCGTAGGTGTCGACGATGATCTTGCGGCCGGTCAGGCCGCAGTCGCCCTGCGGGCCGCCGATGACGAAGCGGCCGGTTGGATTGACCAGGAAGCGGGTGTCCTTGAGCCACTCGCGCGGCAGCGTGGTCTTGATGATCTCTTCGATCACGGCTTCTTCGATCTGCGAGTGCGAGACGTCAGGGTGGTGCTGGGTCGACAGCACCACGGTGTCCACGGACACCGGGCGGCCATCGACGTAGCGCAGGGTGACTTGCGACTTGGCGTCCGGACGCAGCCACGACAGGCGGCCGTCCTTGCGCAGCTGCGACTGGCGCTCGACCAGGCGGTGCGCGTAGTAGATGGCGGCTGGCATCAGCTCTGGCGTTTCGTCGCAGGCATAGCCGAACATCAAGCCCTGGTCGCCCGCGCCCTGGTCGAGGTCGATGCCGGCGCCTTCGTCCACGCCTTGCGCGATGTCGGGCGACTGCTTGTCGTAGCAGACCATCACGGCGCAACCTTTGTAGTCGATGCCGAAGTCGGTGTTGTCGTAACCGATGCGTTTGATGGTGTTGCGCGCAACCTGAATATAATCGACGTTGGCGTGCGTGGTGATTTCGCCGGCGAGGACCACCAGGCCGGTGTTGCACAGCGTTTCAGCGGCGACGCGCGCGGTCGGATCTTGCTCGAGGATGGCGTCGAGAATGGCGTCGGAAATCTGGTCCGCGACTTTGTCGGGATGGCCTTCGGAAACGGATTCGGAAGTAAAGAGGTAGTCGTTCGACATGGAGGCTCCAAGTTACTGGGTCAATGAGATCTGCCGCAGCACATGAGCCTGCGACGCTTTAGCGACATTTATATTCCGCTTCGCAAGTTGTCTGTTAACTCGGCGGATCCTGCATAAAGTGGTATTTTACGCTTCCTTGGAATTTTGGTGTGGAAACGCGCGCGCCATTCAACCCTGATCAATCCAATGCTAGTTGTAATTTTCCGTACGTTATCTATATTTCCTTTGCCAATATTGCACGGTCTGGGCGCGGCCATGGGCTGGCTGGTGTATGGCCTGTCGCCATCGTACCGCCGCCGCCTGCGCGCCAACCTGCTGCAGGCTGGCTATGACGGCCACTGGCGCCAGGCGGTGAGCGAAGCCGGCAAGGCCGCGATCGAGCTGGCCTTCGTCTGGTGCGCCAATCCGGAACGCGTTGCCAGGCATGCCACGGTGGAGGGCTGGGAACTGGTCCAGAGCCGCCTCGACGCCGGTCGCGGGATTGTATTTCTTACGCCACACCTGGGCTGCTTCGAGATGACGGCGCAGCAGATCGCGCTCAAGACCGCGCTCACCGTGATGTACCGCCCGCCGCGCAAGAGCGCACTCAAACCCCTGGTCGAAGGCGCCCGTGCGCGCCATAACCTGCACCTGGCGCCGGCCAACCTGGCGGGGGTGCGCATCCTGGCCAAGACCCTGAAAAGCGGCCAGCCGATCGGCTTGCTGCCCGACCAGGTGCCGCAGGAAGGCGAAGGCGTGTGGGCGCCCTACTTTGGCCGCAATGCCTACACCATGACGCTGCCGGCCAAGCTGGCCCAGCTCGGTAAAGCCGACATCCTGCTGGTGTACGCCGAGCGGCGTCCGCGCGGCGCCGGCTACATCGTGCGCTTCGTGCCCTTCGAGGGCGAACTGAGCGGCACGGCGGCGGAACAGGCGGCGGCGATCAACCGCGCCATGGAGCAACTCATCGCGCGCGCGCCGGCCCAGTATTTCTGGAGCTACAACCGCTACAAGCAGCCCGATGGCGTGGCCGCGCCCGAGAGCGGGGCAGGCGCATGAGGATCTTGCTTGGCTTTATGTGGCTGCTGCATTTCTTGCCATTACCCATCCTGGGTCGCCTGGGCGAAGCGCTCGGCAGTTTGATGTTCCTGATCATGGGCCGGCGGCGTCACATCGCGCTGACCAACTTGCGTCTGTGCCTGCCCGAACTGGACGAAAGCGCACGGCGCAAGATTGCGCGCGACCATTTCCGCGCCTACGCGCGCAGCATCTTCGAGCGCTCGATCCTGTGGTGGGCGTCCGAGCAGCGTGTGCGCAGCCTGATCCATGTCGAGCCGGCGGTGCCGCAGGCGGCGATGGAAGATGGTCCCACCATTTTGCTGTGCCCGCACTTCGTGTGCCTGGACGTGGCCGGCGTCGCCTCGCGCGTGATTCCCGTGTGCAGCATGTACGTGCCGCAAAAAAACGAAGCCTTCGACCGCCTGCTGCGCCATGGCCGCGAACGCTACGGCCCTGTGCGCCTGGTGACGCGCAAGGAAGGCATCAAGCCGATCCTGCGCGCGCTGCGCGACGGCCTGCCCTACTTCATGCTTCCAGACATGGACTTCGGCGAAAAAGATGCCGAGTTCGTGCCCTTCTTCGGCGTGCCCGCCGCGACCCTGACCGCGCTCGGCCGCATTGCCGCCACCACCGGCGCCAAGGTGATTCCCGTCGTCGCCACCTACCTGCCGAACTACCAGGGTTGGCGCGTGCGTTTTTATCCGGCCTGGGAAAACTATCCGGGCGATGATATGGTTGAGGCAACGCGCCGCATGAACGCCTTCATTGAAGAGCGCGTGCGCGAAGCGCCGGCCGAATACTTCTGGACCCATAAGCGCTTCAAGACCCGTCCACCGGGCGAACCGTCGCTGTACGATTGAGAGACCGCGCATGAAACTGAAATTCACCAAGATGCATGGCGCCGGCAATGACTTCATCGTCATCGACGCCATCAACCAGCAGGTCGACTTCAGCGCCGAGCAATGGCGCCGCTTGGCCGACCGTCGCTTCGGCATCGGCGCCGACCAGATCCTGGTGGTCGAGCGTCCCGACACCGAAGGCGTCGACTTCCGCTACCGCATCTTCAACAACGACGGCGGTGAAGTCGAGCAGTGCGGCAACGGTTCGCGCGCGTTCGTGCGCTTCGTGGTCGACCAGGGCTTGACGCAGGCGCGCAGCATCCGCGTGCAGACGATGTCGGGCATCATCAATCCGCGCCTGGAAGACGATGGCAACGTCACCGTCGACATGGGCGCGCCGCGCCTGGCGCCGGGCGAGGTGCCGTTCGACAGCGCCGGCCTGGATGGCGTGCCGCAAGCCGACGATACGCTGTGGCCGCTGGCGCTGCCTCATGTGGACACGACCGTGCTGGTGTCGGTCGTTTCGATGGGCAATCCGCACGCGGTACAGGTGGTCGACGATGTCGATGCCGCGCCGGTGGCGCAGACCGGCCCGCTGATCGAATCGCATCCGCGCTTTCCGAAGCGGGTCAACGCCGGCTACATGCAGATCGTCGAGCGCCATCACATTCGCCTGCGCGTGTACGAACGCGGCGCCGGCGAGACGCTGGCCTGCGGCACCGGCGCCTGCGCGGCGGTTGTGGCCGGCATTCGGCGCGGCCTGCTCGATTCGCCGGTGCGCGTGTCGGCGCGTGGCGGTGAGCTGAGCATTGCGTGGGCAGGTGCCGGCCAGCCGGTCTACCTCAGCGGACCGGCGGTGTCGGTGTTCGAAGGCGAAGTCGAGATCTGATTCCGGCCATACGCTGACGATTTGCTTTACCTGGCGGCGGATCGTCGACAGCGGGCCTGAAACGCAGTCGTGACTGCACCACCCTTTGGCTCAGGCCGCCAACTCGACGTCGGACGCTTCATCAGCCCCCGGCGCGGCGCCCTCCCCGCTCGCGCCACCGGCGGCGCCGCCGATCAGCGTGCGCAAGCGGTACAGGCGCTGGCGGTAATTTCCCTCTGGCCCGGCCGGGCCGCAATCGACCTGCTCGAACAATTGCACGATGCGGTCCAGCGCCTGGCGCTCAGGCGCCGTGTCGATCATCACCAGCCGCCGCTTGCTGCGCCCATAGCTGGCGCGGATGTCGATCACCAGGCAATGGCCCTGGTCGGCGCTGGCGACGTCCAGCAGCAGCGCTTCGGCGCGCGTCAGGTTGAACAGCGCGGCCAGTTCGAGGCGCGCGCCCAGCAGCGGATGGCTGCCCGGCAAACCTGCGTGGCCGGCCAGGCGCCCGGTTTCGAGGTAGGGCGCGGTGCCGGGACGCGGCGCGATCTTGTGCAGCAGTTGCAGCGCTTCGTGCGCGCCCTGCGCTGCCGCCTTCTGCAGCCAGTAGACGGCGCGCACGTCATTGTTCTCGTTCTCGCGCCGTGCGCGCCAGGCGTTGTGGCCGCATTCGAGCTGGGCGTCGCGGTAACCCATCTCGGCGGCCCGCTCCAGGTAGCGCTGGGCGTCGGCGACATTACGCTGTGAAAACTCGGGCTTGATATAGATGCGCGACAGCGCATACCAGCCCTGGGCCAGGCCCTGCTCGCCCGCCAGCGTCAGCCACCGAATCGCTTTCTTGAAGTTGGCGACATGCGCGTTGGCGACATGCGCGTTCGCGACGTGCGTGTCAGCCACACCTGCAGGCGCGGCCCGCTCCCTGGTCGCCGCCCCATTCGCCACCCGCCGGCCATCGAGCCGCATGCGCGCGCAGCGCAGACCCAGCGCCAGTTGTGCATGGCGGTCGTGCTCGGCCGCCGCAAGTTCCCAGAAGCCGGCCGGTTCGCCCGCTTCGAGTGGCGTGGCGCCACGCGTCGCATCATCCGCCGCCGCCGGCTCCACCCCGAGGGCCGGATCGAGCAGCCGCGCGCAACGTGACAACAAGGCGATCTCGTCGGGCGCGAAGCGGCGCAGTTCGCCCTGCTCGCCGCGCTCGCGCACCAGCGCCCGTGCCAGCGGCAGTGCGCGCGCCAGGTAATCGTTCCAGCGCCCTGCCGCCCATGTCTGTTCGAGCAGGCTGAACTGGGCTTCGGCAATGCCATGCTCGGCGGCGCGCCGTGGGTGGGAAGAAGCAGGCGCAGCAACAGGCGCCGACGCCCGGGTTGCCGCGGGCGGCACTGCAGTGGCGATGCTCGTGCGCAGCGGCGCCCGCTTGTCCTGCTGCGCCAGCAGCCATTGCGCATGTGGAAAGCCGGCGCGCGCGGCATCTTCCAGCGCACGCAGCGCCTTTGGCGGCACGGCCGCGCCCGGCGCGCCCAGCACCAGCTGCGCGAACACCAGCCCGGCATGCACGCTACCGTCGTCGTAGGCGCGTTCGTACCACGGCGCCAGTGTCGTCGCATTGCGCTGCGCAAGTTCTAAAGGAATATGATCGCCGATTAGTTGCCAGGCACGACAGCATTCCTGGCGCGCGGCGCGCTCCAGCCAGTGCAGCGCTGTGGGCAGGCTCTGCGGCAGTCCGGTGCTGCCGAACAGGTATAGCTTGCCCAGCTCGAGCTGGGCAGCGACATGCCCGGCACGGGCATTGCGAATGATCGCCAGTTCTTCGCGGTTAGCCATGGTTGGCGCCTTGGTGGGTGGGTCGGCTGCACGATGGCGACACACACTGCAGGCGGGCCACAAATGCACGCCGCTGTAGTTGCCAATATACAAGGTATTGACGAGTGCGTCGCCATTGACGCGGGTTTCGGCGAAAGTCTAAGCCGCCCTCGACGCCGATTCGATGCGAATCCGGGCTCCCTTGATAGGTCGCAAATTTGCGCAAAGCGAATGAAACCGTTACCAAAAACGCATGCCAAACCCTTGCGACGCAGGCAAATCGGTCGGTTCGCTACACCGTGGCGACCTTGCCCACCCGGGGCAGGATGGGGCTGGCATCGGCATGCGCAACACCGTCCATGCCATGCGTTTCAAAAATACAACAATACAATGGATTTATTCGCTTTCGACCGAGGTGGCCCAGCATAATTGACCAAATAACATATTCATACGCTTGAAACAATTAAGGTGGCACCTATCCGAGTGATCAGCGCAGCCTCAACGCTTTCGGAAATGACGCGTTCACCATCCAAGGAAGTTCCACAATGAAAAAAACCCTTCTGGCCGTCGTACTGTCCGGCGCTTGCGCCGGTGCGGCCCACGCCCAGAGTGCGGTGCAGGTCTACGGCACGATCGACGCCGGTGTCATCAAGCGTACCGATCAATCCGTGAGTATTGGCAAGCGCTCGGCGAACACCCTGGGCTTCAAAGGGACTGAAGAACTGGGCAATGGCTTGAAAGCCCTGTTCCATATCGAAGTTCGGTACGAGTCCGACACCGGCAGCAACGAAATCGGCAGCAACGGCACCCAACGTCCGCTGTTCCAGGGCCAGAGCCGGGTCGGTCTGCAGGGCGACTTCGGCATGCTCCGCATCGGTCGCGGCCTGACCCCGTTCCACGAAACCATCGGCGCCTTCGAGCCGTTCCACGCGATCCCGACCCCGGGCGGCTTCTATACCGACCTGGCCGTCGCCGGCTATTCGTCGCAGGCGCTCGATCCGATCGGCTACTCCAACAACCGCTGGTCGAACGCCATCTGGTACAACTCGCCGCTGGTCAATGGCTTCCAGCTCAATACGGCGATTGCGACCAAGGAAAACAATGGCGGCCCGGCCGTGATCGGCCGCGGCAGCGCCGCCGCGCCGCAATATCCGCTCGGCGCCGAAGGGTCGGCCAACCCGTTCTCGATCAGCGCCACCTACAACAACGGTCCGGCCGCCTTCATGGCCGGCTACGAGCGCAATGCGATCGAGTCAAAGGTATGGTCGATCGGCGCCTCGATGTTTGCCACGCCGGAACTCAAGCTGATGGCCACCTACACGCGCCAGGACCAGGAAAACACGCGTCTGTTCAACGCCAACACCGATGCATGGGTGCTGGGCGCGAACTACACCATGGGCCCTGGCAAGTTTTTGGCCGGCTATGGCGAGAAAGACACTGACGGCCTGGAGAAGGTCAAGCAGTTGTCGGTCGGCTACGAATACAGCCTGTCCAAGCGCACCTACCTGTACCTCGACGCGTCGCGCAAGAAGGGCATGGTCCCGAGCGCGACCAACCCGTCGACGGTCAACCAGTACGACATCGGCATCAACCACTCGTTCTGATCCGACCGGGCTGCGCAGGTTGCAGCGCACACTGCAAGGCGGCCCCGGGCAACCGGGTCCGCCTTCGGCGTTTACGCGCGGGTTTCTTGTGCAGCGCGCCATGTCGTGTTTCCACAACGCAGCTTTAATCGGGCGGCGTTTGCGTACAAGCGTTCTGTACAGGCCAGGAAGCGGGTGGCATATTGGTCGAGCGAGCTCAAGCATCGCACGATAAAAACACAATATGGAGACCCCATGAAGAAGAGCCTTCTCGCCACCGCCATCGTTGGCGCCACCTTTGCAGGCTCCGCCCTGGCCCAGACCAACGTCCAGATCTACGGCATCGCCGACGCCGGCGTGATGTGGCAAAAAGGCGGCCCGACCAAGATCTTCAGCGGCGGCGCCGACGGCTCGCGCATCGGCTTCAAGGGCACCGAAGAACTGGGCAATGGCTTCAAGGCCATCTTCAACCTCGAGGCCCGGGTCGAGCTCGACACCGGTGGCCAACAGCCGGCCCTGATGAACGACAATCCCGGCCGCTACCTGCTGCGCGGCATGCAGGGCATTCCGCAACCGATCCTGGACCGCCTGCAAGCGACCATCCAGCCACCGGGCGCGCCGGCCGTGAACCAGGAAAAAGCCCTGTTCGACCGCACCGCCATGGTCGGCCTGATCACCCCGATCGGCGCCATCCTGCTGGGCCGCATGTACACCCCCGGCTACGAAGTGTTCAACATGGCCGACGTGTTCGAGTCGGGCACCGGCGGCACCTGGGGCCACATCACCGGCGGCACTGCCGGCTTCACTGCGCTCGGCGCCGACATCCGCTCGCAGGAAGCGATCCAGTACCGCATCGCCCACCCGAGCGGCTTCGGCGGCTCGGTGATGTACGGTCCCGAAGGCTCGGGCTACCTGGGACGCTATAAAAAATTCCGGGCCGTGGCCGGCACCTATAAAGCCAACGGCTTCGACGTCGGCGTCGGCTACAACCACGGCTACGATCGCCAGAACCGGCCCAGCCTGCGCACCACCACCGTGGGCGGCTCGTACACCTTGAACGACACCTGGAAACTGTTTGCCGGCTACCACAGCCAGCGCAACGACAACTCGGCCCTGCTGCCGGATTACCTGGGCGGCTGGGACGCGGCGGTGGGTCCGGCGCTGACGGCGCAAGGCATCCCGCTCGGCACCCAGCAGTCGCTGCGCGGCATCTTCCAGCGCGCGATCACCGAGAACACCAGGCAGGACGCCAAGAGCTACCAGATCGGCTTCCATTACCGCATCGGGGCCGGGCGCATCCTGGCCTCGATCGCGCACCAGAACGACCGCACGCCGTCCAACAGCGACGCCGACCTGTACGCGATCGGCTACAACTATTTCCTGTCCAAGCGCACCGACCTGTACACCGTGGCCGCCTTCATCAAGAACGACAACGAAGCCCAGTACACGCCGGGCACCTCGGGCAATCCGGGCGGCTTCACCGAAGCACCGGGCGCCGACGGCCGCGCGTTCCAGGTCGGGGTGCGCCACCGCTTCTGACCGGCTGCGCAGGAACCAGGGGACGCCTGCCCGGACCGTGCAAGCGGTCACGGCAGGCGTTTTGTTTGTTCCCCGGCGGCATGCCCCGGTCGGGTAGAATATCTTTCGATTCAACTTCACAGTGATCCTCATGAGCACCGCACCGGACGCCAGCGCTGTCGCGCAATACCTGATCGACCATCCGCAATTCTTCGAAGAGCACGCCGGCCTGCTGGGCGAAGTGAAACTGTCGAGCCCGCTCACCGGCGGCGTCGTGTCGCTCCAGGAGCGCCAGATGGAAGTGATGCGCGGCAAGTACCGCGCCCTCGAACTGCGCCTGTCCGAACTGTCGCGCCGCGCCGAGGAAAACGCCGGCATCGCCAACCGCTTCCACGCCTGGACCCAGGCGCTGCTGGTCTCGCAGGGCGGCGTCGCCATGGCAAGCGACCTGGTCGACGGGCTGCGCACCCACTTCGGCGTGCCGCAAGTCACGCTGCGCCTGTGGAACGTGAAGCCGGAACATGCCGCCGCGTCGTTTACGAAAGACGTGACCGACGACGTGCGCATCTTCGCCAACAGCCTGCGCGCGCCGTATTGCGGTCCGAACAATGATTTCGAAGCAGTACGTTGGCTGCCGGAAGCGGACACGATCCGCTCGATTGTCATGCTGCCGCTGGGCGCGCCCGGCCAGAGCTTCGGCCTGCTGGTGCTCGGTTCGCCCGATCCGGCGCGTTTCACCACGGCCATGGCAACCGACTTTCTGGTGCACATCGCCGCCACCTCCACCGTCGCGCTGCAGCCGCTGCGCGCCTGATCGATGGCCAGCCCGGAGCACGGTGCCGAGCCTGGCCGCGACTGGGCGACGCGCTATCTGGCCGAGCTGGCCACCGGGCGCCAGCTGTCGCCGCACACGGTCGATGCCTATCGGCGTGACCTGGCCGAGCTGGCCACGCTGGCCGGCCACGACGACTGGACGCGCCTGACGCATTTCGATATCCGCCGCTTTGCCGCCAAACTGCATGGCGGCGGCCAGTCGGCGCGCTCGATCGCGCGCAAACTGTCCGGCTGGCGCGGCTTTTATGAATGGCTGGCCCAGCACACGCCGCTGGCCGCGAATCCGGTCGATGGCGTGCGCGCCCCCAAGCGGCCCAAGACCCTGCCCAAGGCGCTGGCCGTCGACGACGCGGTGCAATTGATGGAAGCGAACACGCGCGGCCACGCCGAACCGTTCGAGCTGTGCAACCGCGCCATGTTCGAGCTGCTGTATTCGAGCGGCTTGCGCGTGTCGGAACTGGCCGGGATGGACGTTTCCTGGCAAGACCCGCGCGCCGGCGGCGCGCCCTCGCTGGGCTGGTTCGACCCGCAGGCCGGCGAGGTGGTGGTCACCGGCAAGGGCAACAAGATGCGCCGGGTGCCGGTCGGTGGTCCGGCGCGCGAAGCACTGGCGGCCTGGCTGGCGGTGCGCCCTGCCGCACGCGACGGCAGCGCCGCCCTGTTTTTGTCGGCGCGCGACACCCGCATCACCCCGCGCGTGGTGCAACAACGGCTGAAGCAGCATGCGCTGCGCGCCGGCACCCCGGTGCACGTGCACCCGCACGTGCTGCGCCACTCGTTCGCCTCGCACCTGCTGCAATCGTCGGGCGACCTGCGCGCGGTGCAGGAACTGCTGGGCCACGCCAGCATCACCTCGACCCAGATCTACACCGCGCTCGACTTCCAGCACTTGTCCGCGGTGTACGACAAGGCGCATCCGCGCGCTAAAGTGAAATAAGCAAAAAGGCCGCAGATCGTCGGCTGGCGCCACGCTGGCCGGTCATCGGTTTGAAGTTGATCAAGCCCCGCGCACCCGTTTACACCGTTGATGGTGAGGTTGCAAGAATTGCGGCATAATCCCCGGGTTCTTTCGTCCCATCCCGACTTTCAAAACGACTAGCGAACCAATGGACCTGATCCCCAGCACCATCCTCACCGGCTTTCTCGGCGCGGGCAAGACCACGCTGCTCAACCGCATCTTGCAGGAAGAGCACGGCATGCGCATCGCCGTCATCGAGAACGAATTCGGCCAGGAAAACATCGACAACGAAATCCTGGTGCAGGATGCGAGCGAGCAGATCGTCGAGATGAACAATGGCTGCATCTGCTGCACCGTGCGTGGCGACCTGATCGTGGCGCTGAACAGCCTGGCGCAGAAACGCGCCGCCGGCGAGATCAGTTTCGATCGCGTGGTGATCGAAACCACCGGCCTGGCCAACCCGGGCCCGGTGGCGCAGACCTTCTTCGTCGACGAGGAAGTCGGCGCCCACTATTTGCTCGATGCGGTGGTGACCGTGGTCGACGCGCGCCACGCGATGGACCAGCTCGACCAGCACGAAGAAGCCCAGCGCCAGGTCGGTTTTGCCGACAAGATTTTGCTCTCAAAAACCGACCTGGTCGATGCCGAGGCGGTCGAGCGCCTGAAGACGCGCCTGTCGCGCATCAACCCGCGCGCGCCGATCTCGACCAGCGACTTTGGCCGCGCGCCCATCGCCGAGGTGCTCGACCTGCGCGGCTTCAACCTGAACGACAAGCTCGAACTCGACCCGGACTTTTTGCTGGTGGAAGAAGGCCACGAGCATGAGCACGACCATGAGCACGGAGACGGTTGCGGCCACGATCATGCGCACGGCGAAGCCTGCAGCCACGACCACCACCACGGCCACCACAGCGACGACATCGCCGCCTTCGTGTTCAAGAGCGAGCGCGCTTTCGACCCTGAGCGCCTGGAACAGTTCCTGGGCAGTCTGGTCCAGGTATTCGGCCCACAAATGCTGCGCTACAAGGGCGTATTGCGCATGCAAGGCGTCGATCGCAAAGTCGTGTTCCAGGGCGTGCACCAGATCATGGGCAGCGACGTGGGCCCGAAGTGGAGCGAGAGCGAAACCCCCGCGACCAAGATGGTGTTTATCGGTAAAAATTTACCAAAAGACGTATTTATCCGCGGACTCGAACAATGTTTGGTATAAACTGCATCAGTTTGACTGGTCTGTCCGGACCCGTTTGAGAACTGCCTCGACAGTTGTCGACGCCGGACCGCCGCGCGGCTACCTGCCTGCCGTGGCGAACCGCCCCAGCCGCATGTGCGGCGTGGACGGAGAAGGGATGGCGCATGTCGCCATCAAGGCAGCTTGCCCTGCCCGCACCCTGCAACCTTGCCGGGTGTAACTGCAGAGCAAGCTGATAAAATGAAAACCTCTGTCGTATCGAAGGCATCATGACTAAAACAACGAAACCGAATACCGCCCAGCCCGAAGAACGCATCCTGACGGAAGAAGAAATTCGGGCGATGGGCGAAGCCGACTATATGAATGCGGCGCAGCTGGCGTTCTTCAAGAACCGCCTGCAAGAGCTCGAGAAAGACCTGCTGAAGAACGCCGGCGAAACCACCGAACACCTGCGCGAAACCGTGCTGGTGCCGGACCCGGCCGACCGCGCCACGATCGAAGAAGAACACGCGCTCGAACTGCGCACCCGCGACCGCGAGCGCAAGCTGCTGAAAAAAGTGCAGCAATCGATGCAGTCGATCGACTCCGGCGAATACGGCTGGTGCGAAGAAACCGGCGAACCGATCGGCATCCCACGCCTGATCGCACGCCCGACCGCGACCCTGTCGCTGGAAGCCCAGCAGCGCCGCGAACTGAAGCAAAAGCTGTACGGCGACTGATGCGTTGGCAGCGCTGGTTTCAGCGCTGCCAATAGTCACACCCCGAAGAGCATGCGGCCTTGCCGCATGCTCTTTTTGTTTGCGCCCCGCTGCCCTGCCGGTTCTGACAGCTGCGTCCGGCCTGCCTGCGCACGACTTACCCATCCCGCCGTCGTTTTTATTTCCCTTCGGATACACTAAGCCCCGGAGCGTGTGCACAGCGCGTGTTGCAGCCGTCCGTGCTACCGTCATGCACGAGCAGGCTGACTGATTGACAACGGTGACCATGGGGCTTTTCTCCTTCCTGACGAGAAAGAACGACGACGCGGCGCCGCAGCCGGTGACCGGCAGCATCCCTGCGGCGGCGCCCGACACGCGCCTGCGCGGCGAACCGTCGCGCCTGGGCACCGAAGCCGAGCGCGCGCGCCAGCGCGACATTGCGCGCGCCACCGCGGCCAAGATCGATGAAATCGAACTGGCGTTTACGTCCGACATGTTCAGCGACGAGCCAAGCTGGGGCAGCGGCGCGCGTCATCCCGCTTCCTCAAGCGCGGCGCCGATGCCCGACGAGCTACCCGATGCACCCGCCGTCCCGGCCGGCGCGCCGGCGGTCGACGAAAGCGCGATCCTGTACGCCAACGGCCAGGTCGCGGTGGCCGAGCAACTGTTGCTGGACGCATTGGCGACGCTGGGCCGCCATGAGCGCCTGCCGTGGTGGATGCTGTTCGACCTGTACCAGGCCGATGGGCGCGAAGAATTGTTCGAGAGCGTGGCGATCGATTACGCCAGCCACTTCGAGACGTCGCCGCCGGCCTGGAAGCCGCTGCCGGGCGCGCTTGCCGGTGCCGAGCGCCCAACCGCCCTGGTGGCGCTGGCCGAGACGTTTGATGCCAGCCTCGACGCATCGGTCGCGCCGCGCCTGAAGCGTGTGCTGGACGCCAGCGCGCCGACCGTGCGCCTGGATTTCGGCCGCGTAACCCGCATCGACACCGACGGCGCCGCCTGCCTGCTGAGCGCGCTACAAACATTGCGCGCGGGCGGACGCGAACTGGTGCTGGCCGGCGCCGACACCCTGCTCGGCACGCTGCGACCGATGCTGGCGATCGGCATGCGCGCTACCAGTCAGGCGCCGTGGCTGCTGCTGCTCGAATTGCTGCTGCTGACCAACCGCGAAAAGGAATTCGAAGAAACGGCGATGGACTATTGCGTCACCTACGAGGTGTCGCCGCCTTCGTTCGAAGCGCCACGGCGCGTCTCCACCGCAGCGCCTGCTTTCGGCGCGACGCCGGCTGCCGGCGGCGAGCGCTTCATGCTGCCGACGCTTGTCACGGCGTCCGACAATGCCTTGTTCACTGCGATCGATACGTATGCCGGCGAGCACGACAGCGTGGTACTGGATTGCTCGCGCCTGGCGCGAATTGACTACGCCGGCGCCGGCGTGCTGCAGACGCGGCTGGAAGCGCAGGCCAGGGCCGGCAAACGGGTCGAACTGCGCGAACTGAATCACCCCGTGGCGGCACTGCTGCGGCTGCTGGGCATGGGCCATGGGGCCGGCGTCGAGGCCAACGCGGCCGGCGTCATCGTGCTGTATCCACACCGCTACTGATCGCGCGCCCGCGCACGGCCGCCGCCAATATTGCTGAGCCAACCTTGCAATCTCGTAGCGGGACCCCACCTTCTGTTGGCTAGAACATCACGAGGTCAAAATGGAACAATTTCACGGTACCACCATCGTCAGTGTGCGGCGCGGCAGCCAGGTCGCGCTGGGTGGCGATGGTCAGGTTACGCTGGGCAATGTCGTCATGAAGGGTTCGGCGCGCAAGGTGCGTAAGCTGTATCAGGGCAAGGTCCTGTGCGGCTTTGCCGGCGGCACCGCCGATGCATTCACGCTGCTCGACCGCTTCGAGGGCAAGCTCGAGAAACACCAGGGCAACCTGCTGCGCGCCTCGGTCGAACTGGCCAAGGACTGGCGCACCGACCGCGTGCTGCGCCGCCTGGAAGCGATGCTGCTGGTGGCCGACCGCGAGTCGACCCTGATCATCACCGGCAACGGCGACGTGCTGGAGCCCGAAGACGGGATCGGCGCCATCGGTTCGGGCGGCATCTATGCCCAGTCGGCGGCCAAGGCGCTGTACGAGAACACCGACATGGCGCCAAGCGAAGTGGTCAAGAAAGCGCTCACCATCGCAGGCGAGCTGTGCATCTACACGAACATGTCCCACATCATCGAGACCCTGGATTGATATGAGCAGCCTCATGAACATGACCCCACCCGAGATCGTTTCGGAACTCGACAAGCACGTGGTCGGCCAGGGCAAGGCCAAGAAAGCGGTCGCCATTGCGCTGCGTAACCGCTGGCGCCGCCAGCAGGTCGACGAATCGCTGCGTCACGAAATCACCCCCAAGAACATCCTGATGATCGGCCCGACCGGCGTCGGCAAGACCGAGATCGCGCGCCGCCTGGCCAAGCTGGCCGATGCGCCCTTCATCAAGATCGAAGCGACCAAATTCACCGAGGTCGGCTATGTCGGGCGCGACGTCGACACCATCATCCGCGACCTGATCGACATCGGCATCAAGCAGACCCGCGCCAGCGAACAGAAGAAGGTGCGCCAGCGCGCCGAGGACGCGGCCGAAGACCGCATCATCGACATCCTGGTGCCGCCGGCGCGCGACTTCGGTTTCAATACCGGCGACGCCGGCGGCAGCAAGGATGGCGACGCCACCCGCCAGACCTTCCGCAAGCGCTTGCGCGAAGGCGCGCTCGACGACCGCGAAATCGAGATCGAGGTCGCGGACGCTGCACCTCAGATGGAAATCATGGCCCCGCCCGGCATGGAAGAAATGACGGAGCAGATCAAGTCGATGTTCGCCGGCGTCGGCAATGCGCGCAAGAAGCCACGCAAGCTCAAGATCCGCGAGGCGATGAAGTTCCTGGTCGACGAGGAAGCCGCCAAGCTGGTCAATGAAGACGAGCTCAAGCAAAAGGCGATCGCCAACGTCGAGCAGAACGGCATCGTGTTCCTGGACGAGATCGACAAGATCGCCACCGGTTCCGAACGCGGCGGCGCCGACGTCTCGCGCGCCGGCGTGCAGCGCGACCTGCTGCCGCTGGTCGAGGGCACGACCGTGAACACCAAGTACGGCATGATCAAGACCGACCACATCCTGTTCATCGCCTCGGGCGCGTTCCACCTGTCCAAGCCGTCGGACCTGATTCCCGAGCTGCAAGGGCGCTTCCCGATCCGGGTCGAGCTCGAGTCGCTGTCGATCGAAGACTTCAAGAGCATCCTGACCTCGACCCACGCCAGCCTGACCAAGCAGTACCAGGCGCTGCTGGCGACCGAGGGCGTGACAGTCGAGTTCCTGGACGAAGGCATCCATCGCCTGGCCGAGATCGCGTATTCGGTCAACGAGCGCACCGAGAACATCGGCGCACGTCGCCTGTACACGGTGATGGAAAAGCTGCTGGAAGAAGTCTCGTTCAGCGCCGGCGCCGAAAAGGATCAGCTGGTGCGGATCGACGCGGCCTATGTCAACGACCGGCTCGATGCGCTGGCGGTCAACGAAGACCTGTCGCGCTACGTGTTGTAACTATTTTTGAGAGGACCTGCATGGCGAACAAGGGCTTGGCGACACGGCAAAAAATGCGGCTGCGGGTAGAACCGTCGCAGCAGTTCGGCAAGCCGCGCAACCCGCTGGCGGCGCTGGCCAAGGCGCGCGCTGCCGGGCCGCATGCCAAGCCCTTGTCGAGCGAGCGGCACGAGGCCAAGCAGGCACTCAAGAAAGCCAAGCTGGTGGCGGACGACGGCGATTGATTCGTCGCTGCGCCGGTGTATGCTCCAAGGCGGACACATCTGTGTTCGCCTTTTTTACGTTCTTTTCACTTGCCCGCATGAGTTCACCCGACCTGATCCTCGACGCCCTGCGCGCCCGCCTGCGCGCTGCCGGCATCACCTACAAAACCCTGGCGACGCGCATCGGCGTGAGCGAATCGAGCGTCAAGCGCATGTTCGGCCAGAAGGACATGGCGCTGTCGCGCCTGGCCGAGATCTGCCAGGCCAGCGGCATCGCGCTGGAAGACGTGCTGCGCGGCGCGCTCGAGACAGAGGCGCATCCGGACACCCTGAGCTTGGCCCAGGAAACCGCGCTGCTCGCCAATCCGCATCTGCTGCTGGTGGCGATCTGTTGCCTCGGCCACTGGAACCTGGAACAAATCGTCGAAACCTATCGCTTGAGCGAAGCGCAGTGCATCAAGCTGCTGGCCGAACTCGACCGGCTGGGACTGATCGAACTCAAGCCGCTGAACCGCTACCAGCTGCGCGTGTCGAACGCATTTCGCTGGCTGCCGGACGGACCGGTGCAGCGCTATTTCCGCGAGCATGTGGTGGGGGATTATTTTGCCGGCAATTTCGACAACGCGGGTGAGATGCTGATGTGCCTGCCGGCGCGGCTGTCGGCAGCCGATGCGCACGCCTTGTCGCAGCGGATCGCGGCACTGGCCGAGGAGCTGGCGCGCCTGCACCAGCACAGCCGGCGCCTGCCGGCCGAGGAACGCGAGGGTTATACCTTGTTGCTGGGATTCAGGTCGTGGGAACTGGCGAAGTTCACGGCACTGCGGCGCTGAAACGCTGAGGCGCTGTGCCTATCAAGCGGCGCGGCTGCTGCGCCACGGAACCGTCACCGAGGGTTCCGCATCCGACCCGGCTTACCGGACCGGATTCTGCGGCGATGGCGCATTCACTGGCGCCGCGTTTGGCGGCATCTGTGGTTGTTGTTGCTGCTGTTGGTTCAGTTGCTCCTGCTGTTGCGCGGGATCCGTCGCGTCCGGATCGGCGCCCGGATCCATCTGCGGTTCAGGCACGTACTGCGAATTGTCCGCGGTGGTCGGCGTGCCTTGCGGCCCGCCGCCAGGCGGCGGCACGCTCTGCATCGTGGGCGGCGCGCTGACCACGCCCGGCGAGGTCTGCTGTTCCATGCCCGGCGGCACCGTCATCGGCGCCGGCATCGCGGCAGTCATCGGCGTCGGCGCGTTCATGGTCGCCGGCGCGCGGCTGTCGCTGGCCAGGTCGATGCGCTTGGGCACGCCGCCATCGGTCAGCATCACGTAACGCTGGTGCACTTCGGACACCACCACGCCGGGCGCGACTTCGCGTCCGATGCGCACCGCCACCGGCGGCGCGCCGTCAGCCACGATGATCGCCGCGCTGTTGGCCGAACCGGCCGCCACCACGCCGGTGAGCTGGAAGTTGGAGATCGCCGCCGACGGCTGGCCGCCGAACAGGGTGGCGGCTGCGTCCGGACTCGGCTCGGGCTGGCTGACGACTGGCGCAGCGGCCAGCGGACGCTGCTGCGGCTGGTACAGCTGCAACACCCAGTAAGCAATCGAGGCCGCCAGCACGATCAGGGCCAGCAGGCTAATGAGGATGGGCAAACGCTTGTTCATGGATTCTTTCGGGATCAACGCACCAGCTGGTTGATTTCAATGATCGGCATCAGCACCGCCAGCACGATCAGCAGCACCACCAGGCCCATGGCCAGGATCAGCACCGGCTCGAGCAGGCCGGCGATGGTCAGCGTGCGGCGCTCGAGATCGGCCTGCTGCGAATTGGCGGCGCGCTCGAGCATGGCCGGCAGTTCGCCGGTGATCTCGCCGGCGCGGATCATGTGCACCAGCATCGGTGGGAAATGTTTTTGCGCCGACAGCGCGCGCGCCAGGCTGACGCCTTCGCGCACGGCGCCGGTGGCCTGTTCGACCAGCTCGGCCATGGCGACATTCGACAGGGTTTCGCGGCTGGTGTCGAGCGCGCGCAGGATCGGCACCCCGGAACCGGTGGTGATCGCCAGCGTGCTGGCAAAGCGCGCGGTATTCAGGCTGCGCTCGAACTTGCCGTACACCGGGGCAGTGAGCAGCCAGGTATGCCAACGCCGCTTGAGCACCGGGTTGCGCAGCGCGCGGCGCCACATCCAGAACGCGCCGATGATCAAAATGGCGACAAAGATGCCGTAGGCGCGCACGAAGTCGGACACCGCCAGCATCATCACGGTCAGGATCGGCAGCTTTTGCTTGGTGTTGGCGAACACCGAGACGATCTGCGGCACCACGTAGGTGAGCAGGAAAATCACGATCGCGAACGCGACCACGGTGACGATCGCCGGATAGGTGAACGCCAGGCGCACCTTCTGCACCAGCGCATTGCGCCGCTCGATGTAGTCGGCCAGGCGCGACAGCACACGCGCCAGCTGGCCGATCTGCTCGCCCGATGACACCAGCGCGCGGTAGATATCGGCAAAGTCGCGTGGGTGGTGCGCCAGCGCGGTGGAAAACGCCGAACCGCCCATCACTTCGGAGCGGATCGAGGCAATCAGATCGCGCATGTAGGCGCGCTCGGCCTGCTCGAGCAGCGCAGTGAACGCTTGCTCGAGCGGCAGGCCGGCTTCGAGCAGGCTGGCCAATTGGCGCGTGAACAGCGCCAGTTCGTTTTGCGACAGCCGTTCGCCAATGCCACGCGCACGGGTGGCGCCGGACGCGTCGACCTGGGCCGCGATGGCATCCACGCTCAGCGGCGTCAAGCCCTGGGTGCGCAGGTCGGCGCGCGCCGCGCGCGGGCTGTCGGCGTTGACCACGCCCTTGCGCGTGGCGCCGCCGGCGTCGACCGCTTCGTATCGGAATGCCGGCATCAGTGAATGTCCATCCTGAAAGCTGTCCTAGTCTTTGGTCACGCGCACCAGCTCGGCGCGCGTGGTGGTGCCGTCCGCCAGCCAGCGTTCGCCATCGTCGCGCATGGTCTTCATGCCGGTGCGCAGGGCGGTGTCGCGGATGTCGGCTTCGGACGCCTGGTTGTGGATCTGGGCGCGGATCGTTTCGGTGGTCTCGAGCAGCTCGTAGACGCCGACCCGGCCATGGTAACCGGTATGGCCGCAGCGTTCGCAGCCGACCGCGTGCCAGTTGGTGCCATCGAAAGTCTTGCATTGCGTGCACAGTTTGCGCACCAGGCGCTGCGCCATCACGCCCAGCAGCGACGACGACAGCAGGAACGGTTCGATGCCCATGTCCAGCAAACGCGTCACGGCCGAGGCCGCGTCATTGGTGTGCAGGGTGGCCAGCACCAGGTGACCGGTGAGGGATGCCTGCACGGCGATCTGCGCCGTTTCCAGGTCGCGGATCTCGCCGATCATGATCACGTCCGGGTCCTGGCGCAGAATCGCGCGCAGGGCCTTGGCGAAGGTCATGTCGATGCGCGCGTTGACCTGGGTCTGGCCGACGCCGGTCAGGTCGTACTCGATCGGGTCTTCCACCGTCATGATGTTGGTGGTGGCCGCGTTCAGGCGCGACAGCGCCGCGTACAGCGTGGTGGTTTTACCGGAACCGGTGGGGCCGGTGACCAGCACGATGCCGTGCGGCTGGTTGATCAGGCGGTCGAACTGGGGCAGCATTCCCGCGTCCATGCCCAGGTGCGACAGATCGAGGCGCCCTGCTTCCTTGTCGAGCAGACGCAGCACGGCACGTTCGCCGTGGCCGGTCGGCAAGGTGGACACGCGCACGTCGACCGGTTTGCCGCCCACGCGCAGCGTGATGCGGCCATCCTGCGGCAGGCGTTTTTCGGCGATGTCGAGCTGCGACATGATCTTGATGCGCGAGATCAGGGACGCGTGGATCGCCTTCTTCGGGCGCACGATGTCGCGCAGCGCGCCGTCGATACGGAAGCGCACCACCGAGGTCTGCTCGAACGGCTCGATATGGATGTCGGATGCGCCTTCGCGCAGCGACTGCGTCAAGAGCGCATTGATCATGCGGATCACAGGGGCGTCGTCGGACGACTCCAGCAAATCCTCGATCGCCGGCACGTCTTGCAGCAGCTTGGTGAGGTCGAGGTCGGCGTCGAATTCATCGGCCACCTGCGAGGCATCGTTGCCGCCACCGGCGTAGGCGCTGGCGATCGCATTGTCGAGTTCGTCGCGCTCGAGGCGGCGCAGCACGATGCGGCCGAAGCGGCGCGACACTTCGGCGATCGCGGCCGGCGCGGTGGCGCTTGATACCAGCACTTCGATGCTCTGCCCCGGCTCGCCGTTCCCGCGCGCCAGCACGCCGTGGTCGCGGGCGAAGGCATAGGGCAACAGGTTGTTCATGATGCTGGTTCCCGTTCGGTTGCGTTATTGGCCTGCACTACGCGGCCGGAATTGCGAAGCCGGTGCAACTGCAGGGACAACACCCGATCCTTGCTCAGACACCGTGGCGCCAGGAACAGTTCCTGCCGCCGGGCTGACGGGAAGCGCCGCGCCCGGCATGCGCGAAGCAGGTGCGGTACCGGGCCGGGCGGCGCCGTCGAGCGATGCGCCCGGCGCGGCCTGGGCCGGCAACTGCGGCTGCACTGGCACCGTGGCCATATTGCCACCCGACGGCGGCTGGCCGCCGGCCAGTGGCGGCAGCAGCGGCGCGCCGAGATCGCGCAGCAAGGGCGAACTTTGCGGCTGGCCGGCGGCGCCGGCGGCGCGCATGTATTCGTAGCGGTCCATCGCGATCGAATTCGAGGCGTCCTTGCTGCGCACCACCACCGGGCGCAGGAACACCATCAGGTTGGTCTTGTTGCGGGTGCGGGTGCGGTACTTGAACAGGTTGCCCAGTATCGGGATGTCGCCCAGGCCGCGCACTTTTTCTTCGCCGTCGCCTTCGGTGTCTTCGATCAGGCCGCCCAGCACGATGATCTGGCCATCGTCGGCCAGCACATTGCTCTCGATCGCGCGCACATTGGTGGTCAGGCCCGAGGCGGCGTTGCGGGTCGAGGCGTCGACGCTCGAATTCTCGTGGTAGATCGCCATCTTGATGGTGCCGCCTTCCGAGATCTGCGGGCGCACCTTGAGCAGCAGGCCGACGTCCTGGCGGTCGACGGTCTGGAATGGGTTGCCGCCGCCGGTGGTGGTGTTGGTGGCGTAGGAACCAGTGATGATCGGCACGTTCTGGCCGACCTTGATGGTCGCCAGTTCATTGTCCAGCGTGATCATGTTCGGCGTCGACAGGATGTTGGCGTTGCCGTCGGTTTCCAGCGCGCGCGCCACTGCGCCCAGGCCGAGTTCGCCGCCGACCTGGCGGAACAGGCCGAAGGTCATGCCGGTCGGCAGGCTCGGCGCCGAGGTGGCGCTGCTCCCCTGCGAAGCGGCCAGGGCCAGGTTGACGATGCTGTTGTTGCTGCCGCCGCCGGTGAAGTTCTGCAGGCCGCCGAAACGGTATTTGCTGTCGGCGTCGCCGGTGGCGCCGACCCACTGCACGCCGAACTCGGACGCCTTGTTTGAGGTGACCTCGACCACCAGCGCCTCGATATACACCTGGGCCCGGCGCACGTCGAGCTGGTCGATGACGGCGCGCAGGTTGCGGTACACCGCGTCCGGCGCGGTGATGATCAGGCTGTTGGTCGAGGCGTCGGCCTGGATGAAGCCCGAACCCTGACCGCCACCGGCGCCGCCTGCGGTGAGTTGGCTCTGCTGGCCGAAGGTGTTGCCGGTGCCGCCCATGCCGGTGCTGCTCTGCTGGCCTTGCTGACCGCCGAGGCCGCCGCTGCCCTGGCCCTGCTGGCTGCCGGTGGCGGACGTGATCGAGCTGCCCGAGGTGCCCTGCTGCTGCACCGGCACCGCCGACGCATCCTGCGACACCACGGCGCGCAGGGTCTGCGCCACGCGGCTGGCGTCGGCGTTTTTCAGATAGACCACATGGATATTGCCCTGGGCCGAGCTTTCCTGGTCGAGACGGGCGATCAGGCTCTTGGCCAGGTTGGCGCGCGCCTGCGAGGGCGCGCGCACCACCACCGAGTTGGTGCGTGGATCGGCCAGCACGGTGACGCGGCCCGAGTCGCCGCCGGCGGCCGGTTCCATCAGGCGCGAGACCAGTTGCGCGACATCGCTGGCAATTGCATTGCGGATCGGGACCACGTCGAGCTCCGCCGCCACCGGCGCGTCCAGCGCGGCGATGATGCGCGCCAGGCGGCGCAGGTTGTCGGCGTAGTCGGTGATGACCAGGGTGTTGTTGCCCGGGTTGGCCATGATCGAGTTGTTGGGCGAAATCAGCGGACGCAGCACGGCGGTGAGATTCGCCGCCGACTCGTACGACAGGTAGAACACCTGGGTCGCGATCTGGTCGCCGGTGGCGCGGCTGGCGCGCACGCCGCCGACCTGGGTCGGCGACGATTGCAGCTTGGCCTCGGCCTCGGGCACCACCTTGGCGTAGCCATCGCCGCTGGTAACCACGGCGAAGCCTTGCAGCCGCAGCGCCGAAGTCAGGAGGCCAAAGGCCTGCGTCTTGCTGAGCGACTTTTCGGAGACCAGGGTCAATGTGCCCTTGACGCGCGGGTCGATGATGAAGGTCATGCCGGTGTAGTGGCCGATCGCCTTGATCACCGACTCGATGTCGGCGTTCACGAAGCTCAGCGCCGCGGCGTTCGCGCTTTCCTGGGCCCATGCCGGCAGCGGCAGCGCCAGCGTGGTCACGGCGCAGCACAGCATGGCGCCGGCAGCGAGACGGCGCACGGCCGGCAGTGGCAGGGGCGCGGAGGTGGTACGGTTGGTTTTCTTCATTATCTGAACTCGAGTGCGATTACGTTTTTGCCGTTCACCATCCGGCGCTGTCCCAGCAGGTTCAACATGTTCCCCAAAGTATCTTCATACCCATCGGCAGCGCTGGCCTGGCCGCTGAAGCGCAAGCGGCCATTTTGCAGCATTCCTGCGCCGGACAACTGAAGCGCACCACGCACGGTGCGCAGCGTCAAATCGGCCTGCGGACCGCGCCAGTCCATGATCATTTCGTAGCTGCCGAGCGGCTTGATGGGCGACATGCGCGCGCCCATATCGCTCATCGACAACACGGTGCGCCCTTGCACCGTCACGGTGTTGGGTTGGCGCAGCAGGTCGAGCGTATTCCACGACAGCCGGATCGTGCCCGACGGCGCCAGCGTATTGAGCGGCGCGCCCAGGCCCGACAAGCCCTCGGCCGGCAGCAAGAGCTCACCGGCATTGACCTGCCACTGCGACCAGCTGCCGCTGATGCGCACCGGATTGGCCAGCGCCTGCGCGTTCTCGAGCGTCACGTCGACCTGCCCGAACACCACCAGCGGCGACAGGCGCCAGCTGAAGCGTCCCGGCAGCAGCGGCGTCACCGCCCCACCCTCGCCCGGCGCCCCGCCCACAAAGGCCGAGCCGCGCCACAGCGTACCTTGCGCATCCCCCAGAGTCAAACGACCGCCGGTCTGGCGTTCGACCATCGGTCCGATCCACGCCGCCGGCAAGAAAGCCAGTACGGTAACAATGATTGCCAGCCCTACCAGGAGGCCCCACGTCAGCGCCCGCTTCATGAAGCAGGACTGCTCTGGCGCAGCGTCAGCGTGGCGTCGACCTGGCCCAGTGCAGGCAAGCCCTTGAACTGGGCGTCCTGCACCGTCAGGCGGCTGTCACGGCGCTGGGCATCGAGCCAGGCCATCAGGTTGGCGAACGACACGCCATTCAATTGCACACGCGCATACTCGCCAGTGATCGTCAACGAGGCCGGATCCAGGCCGCGCGCGGTCATGCTGGCGGCCAGCACGTCGCGCGTCAGCGGCGCCACTTCGACCGCCGGCTGGGCGGCCAGTGCCTGCGCCTCGCCGGCCAGCGTCTGCAGCTGCGCCGCCTGCTGGCGCAGCTCGGGCAGCGAGCGGCGCAATTGTTCGCGGCCTTCGAGCGCCGGCGCCAGCAGCACCAGGTACAGCAGCGCCAGCAGCACGACGGCGGCGCCGACGGCGAGAAACTTGCGCTCTTGCTCGGTGCGTGCGATCCAGTAGGCGAGCGCGCGTTCGCGCAACGCGCCGGCTTTGGTGGCGATGCTCATGGCGTGGTTCCAGGTTGTTGTAGGGCGGTTGCCGGAGCGGCCGCGGTTGCCGCAGCGCGGATGACCCAGGTGGCGTTGCCGGTTTCTTCGAGGCTCAGGTTGCGCGCACCGAGTGCAGCCTTGAGCGCGCTCGCCGCGCCGGGATCGAACCCCTCTGGTTTGAGGCGCACGGTAAGCGCACGTTCGCGAAACTCCATTGATGCAATCGCAGGTGGGGCCGGCAAAGCGCGCAACGCTTCGCCAAACGCGGCCGCGACCCAGGTGAAATCGTCGGCGCCGACCTGGCCGCTGCCGGCGCGCGCGCGCGCAATGCTCTGTCGCATTTGCGCCACCGGATCGATGGCCGGCTGGTTCGGGTACACCGAGCGGAACGTTTGACTCATCTGTTGGCGCACGGCGTCGGCTTCGCGCTTCAGGCGCAGCCATTCGACATTCAGGCCGACGATATTGACCAGCAGCGCCAGCAGCGCCAGCCGCAGCGGCCAGCGCCAGCGGCGCCAGTCGCGCCGCGCCACGCCGGCCGTGCCCAGGCCCGGCACCAGATCAAAAGCAGCCGCGCCGGCGCCGTTGCTGCCCTTCGCGCCGGCAATCCAGTGCGCCCAGTCGTCGCTTTCGAGGGTGATGCCGGGACCGGCTTCAGCCAGCAGCATCTGGTATTCGCCCAACTGATCGTGCGCCACATACAAGGTCAGTGGCGCGTCGCCGGCCAGCGCGCGCGCCGTCTGCAGCGCGGCTTGCGGGTTGCCATCCAGTGCCAGGCCCAGACCGTCGTATTGGCTCTGGCGCAGGATCAATTCTCCTTGGCCGAGGGCGGCGCTGACGCTGCCCGGCTGCAGCGGCAGGCACAATTGTTCGGGCACGGCGGCGACGGCGCGCGCGCCCATCGACAACAAGGTGCGCACCAGCGGCTCGAGCCAGGCCTGCTGCACCACCGCCACCGGGCGCCGTCCATCCGGCAAGGCCGGGCCGGCCACCAGCACGCAATCCTCAGGGTCGCCCAGCACGTATTCTTCGACCAGCGCCGGCAGCGCCGCGCGCAGGCGCGCACCGGACAGCGGCGGCGCCTTGACTGCCAGCAGCGTGACGTCGCTGGCGGCCAGCACCAGCACCACGCGGCGGCTGGCGGCGACCAGGTCGCCCAGGTTGCGCAACTGGCCTTCGCCCTGCTGGCCGATGGCGCCGTTGTCGAGCGCCAGCGCGAAGCGGCACAGCGCGCCTTCGCCCTGGGCGCGGGCCGGATGCCGAATATAAAGTGTACTCAAACCGTCTCGCTTTCTTCTAGTTCTGGCGGGTCCAGATCACTGTTACGCCACCACCGCCCATCATCGGCGGCGTATTGCCGCCACGCCGCACCAGCGATTCGGCGTCCAGCGCCGCGCGGTCGAGCCGGATGCGGCTCTGGACCAAAAAATACTGGCTGTCGACGCCGAACTGGGCGTTTTCCATCTCGGGCGTGGCCTTCAATTCGGTCCTCAACTGCGCTTCATCGTTCCATGGCGCGCGCTTGCGCTGTTCGACCAGGCTGTTGGCCTCGGACAGCGAATAGCCTGGCAACACCGCCGCCAGCACCTCGGCCGGCGCGGTGTTGGCGTTGACCTTGGTGTTCCCGACCGGCAGCACGATCACGAACGGACGCAGGCGCTCGACCGTTTCCAGCGTGACGCCCTGCACTGCCAGCAAATCATCGACCCGCAACAGCGGCATCAGCGTACCGGTGCGCCCGGCCGGGATCACTACCGGCTTGGCCGGATCTTCCTGCGGCCCCAGTGGCTGGCCGTTGGCGACGAAGTCGGCGATCGGACGCGCCAGGCGCGGCGCCAGTTGCAGGTTGGTCAGCAGGCGCTCGAGCACCAAGGTCTGCAACGGGTCGCGGATGCCCTGGCTGGCCAGGTTGTTCAGATTGTAACGCGCGCAAGCGTCGGAAACCTGGCCTGACAACGTCGCGGCAAAATTTTCACCTTCAACCCGCTCACGCTCGATGTACTGATCGAGCCGGGTCTCGGCCAGCGGCGTAGCCCACACCTGGTCGAGCGAGATGCGCTGCCCGTAGTTCTGGCGCAGGATCACGCTGGCCCAGTCGAGCGCGCCGCGCTGGATCCACTTGGTCTGCAGGTGCAGGCGCTGGTTTTCCATCGAGCGCACCTGCACCTGCTGTTGCCAGAACAGGCTGGCGACGATCGACACCGCCAGCGTGGTCAACAGCAAGGCGGTGACCACGGCCACACCGCGCTGGCGCTGCATGTGCAAACGTGGTCGCATCAGGTGCCCCCTACCAGGAAGGCCTTGAGCATCGGCGTGTTGACACCCTGCACCGTGAGCCCGACGCGCACCCCGGTCGGGGTCAGTGTTTCGCCGCTCGGCAGTGACGGCTGCGGCGGCTCGTCGGGCGGCACCGTGCCGCTGCCGCCACCTGGGTTTTGATTCGTGCCGCTCTGGGTCAGCTCGTCGCGCCAGGCGCCGTTGAGCCAGCCCTGCACCGCCATCGTGGCCACGCCGCTTTGCAGCGCCACCGACGGCGAATTTTCGGCCGGCGCATCGGTCAGCATGGCCTGCCACAATTGTTCGAGCTGGGCCAGGTCGCGTGTGCCGGGCGATTCGCGCCGCAGCAGCTGGCCCCCGACCACGCGGTAGCTCACCACCTGCAGGCGCGACGGTTCGTTCTCGACGAAGGCCTTGCGCACCAGGGTCAGGCGGTCGGTGTCCCAGACCAGGGCCGGGCGGCGCGCCATGATGTCGACCCCGGCCAGGTGCTCGCAATCGCTCTGCATCTGGGCGAACGCCAGCTGCATGCCGCGCGTGGTTTCCATGTCGGCCACCAGCGCCACGCGCGCACGCACGATGCCGTCCAGCCCGCGCCAGCCGAGCACCGCCACCATGGCCAGGATGCCGATCGCGACCAAGAGCTCGACCAGCGTGAAGCCGGCCCCCGTGCGCCCGCTTGTAACGCGCTGGTTGTCGGTGGCGCGGCTCATACCGGGGCAGGCCTCAGGACCAATTGGATCAGTTTGACAATGCGGCGGCCGGGATTGTCGGCGTCGAATACCGAAACTTCGATGCGGCGCAAAAGCGGGTTCGGGCTGGTCAGGACTTCTTCTTCGCAGATCAGGTTCAGGTTCCCCTGTGGGCAAGGAAAGTTGCGCTTGCCGACGGCGGGGAATTCGCGCCCGATGCGGATCTGCACCAGCCGGTTCTCGGCCGACCAGGTCGCCATCATCGAGGCGCGCAGGCCGGCGCTGTTGGAAGTCAGGCTGCCGACCGCGCGCAGGCCGGCGGCCAGCGCGGTGCCGACGATGACCAGCGCCACCAGCACTTCGAGCAGGGTAAAGCCTGACTGCTTACGCGAGAGCATGCTCATCATTCGACGGTGAAGTGGCCGACGCCGTCGGCGCGGATCGCCACTGCGTTGCCATTCGAAGCCAGCGTCAGCACGAACGGCTTGTCGACCGGCTCGCGCCCGAACGTGATGCGCAGCAGATCGGGGCCGCTGCTGCCGGACGGCTCGAGCACCAGCCGCAGCGGCGGGTTCTTGAAGCCGCGTTCGCGCAGCAGGTCGTCGCGCGTGACCGGCTCCCAGCCGGTGTCGCCGCGCACCATGAAGCGGTAGCGCTCGCCATTGGCTTCGAACGCCACCAGGCGGTTGCGCACGATGGCTTCGTCGCGCGCCAGCTGCAGCAACAGCGCCAGACGCTGGGCTTCCTGCTGCAGGTCCTGGCGCGGACTGGGGATCGCATTGAGCGTGGCCAGCCCCAGCGTGATGCCGATGATGACCATCACCACCAGCAGCTCGACCAGGGTGAAGCCGCGCGCCGTCCCGGCACAGGGCTGGCCGTCAGGCGGGCGCTGCAAGTGTGGCGCGGGCCGAGCCGCCATGGAACGGATTATTCCCAGGAACCGACGTCGGCGTCTTCGCCGGTACCGCCGGCCTGGCCGTCGGCGCCGAACGAGAACACGTCGACTTCACCGTGGATGCCCGGCGACAGGTACTGGTAGGGCGCGCCCCAGGGGTCCTTCGGCAACTTCTCGATGTAGCCGCCGGCCTTCCAGCCGTTGGCGGCCGGGCCGCCGGTCGGCTTGGTGATCAGGGCGTTCAGGCCCTGCTCGCTGGTCGGATAACGCTGGTTGTCGAGCTTGTACAGCTTGAGGGCCTGCATCATGGTGGCGATGTCGACCCGGGCCGCAGTCACGCGCGATTCGCCGGTGCGGCCCAGCAATTTCGGCACGACCAGCGCGCCGAGGATGCCGATGATGACGACGACAACCATGATCTCAACCAGGGTGAAGCCGCGCACGCGGGTAGCGGCGCGGGTGCGAGCGGGACGGTGCAAGGTGCGTTGCGAATCCATATACATAGTTTCTAGGCAGGTGAGTCGGTGGAACCGGAACAGTATAAGCCCGAATTATGACAACCGTACCAGCCGTGGGTGTGCAATTGTAAGCCACCTTCGCCGGGGCCGACACCTTTAATCGGGCACGTTAAGCACTGCTTAACGGGGCACCGGGATCTTGCCGCGAAGGTTCAGGCGGCGCGCGTGGCGCACACCGGGCAGGCCGGGTTGCGCGCCACGCCGATCGCGGTCCACTCCATGCCGCGGCCGTCGAGCAGCAGCAGGCGGCCGGCCAGCGGCTGGCCGATGCCGGCCACCAGCTTCATCGCTTCTGCCGCCTGCACCGCGCCGACCACGCCGACCAGCGGCGCGAACACGCCCATCGTGCTGCAGGCAACATCCTCGGCGCCACTGTCTTCGGGGAAGACGCAGGCATAGCACGGGCCATCTTTTTTGCGTGGGTCGAACACCGACAATTGGCCATCGAAGCGGATCACGGCGCCCGAGACCAGCGGCACGCCGGCCGCCATGCAGGCGCGGTTGACGGCGTGGCGGGTGGCGAAGTTGTCGCTGCAGTCAAGTACGACCGTGGCCGAGCGCGCCAGTTCCAGCAGGCGTGCGGGGCCGGCGCGTTCGCGCAAGGCGACGACCTCGATGTCGGGGTTGATGGCCAGCAGCGCGGTGCGGCCGGAGTCGGCTTTCGGCTGGCCGATGCGCTCGGTGGTGTGCATTACCTGGCGCTGCAGGTTGGTGAGGTCGACCGTGTCGTCGTCGACCAGGGTGATGCGGCCGATCCCGCCCGACGCCAGGTACAGCGCCGCGGGCGAGCCGAGGCCGCCCGCGCCGATGATCACGGCGTGGGCGTCGAGCAGGCGTTGCTGGCCTTCGATGCCGATCTCGTCGAGCAGGATGTGGCGCGAGTAGCGCAGGAGTTGGGTGTCGTTCATGGGTGGTAGAGACTGCGGGGAACGCAAGCGCTTGCAACCTGCTGGGTAAATTTGGGTCCCCTTGGCGGGAACCCAAGTTTGCACGCGAACACGCAACCTTATTTCTTCGGCGTCGCATTCAACTCAGGCGGCTTGTGCTCGGCCCCCGGCAACGCTTTCGGCGCCGCCTTTTCTTCATCCGGCACGCCTTTGGCCAATTGCACCGGCAAGCCCTTGAAATGGTTGATCGCCTGCGCCAGCTGGAAGTCGTCCTTGCCGCCGAACTCGAGCGGCTTGCGGTCTTTCAGCAGGGCCAGCGCGCGTTGCTGCTGAGCCAGGTTGGCGGCGACTTCCTTGCTTGCCGCTTCTTTCTTCTCGCCCTCACCCACCAGGTGACGCTGCAAATCCGATTCGCGCACGCGCAGCGCGTTGAGCAAATCGCCCTCGGCCGATTCATCGACCCGCAGGTCGGGCGCGACGCCGGTGGCCTGGATCGGCCGCCCTTTCGGGGTGTAATACCGCGCCGTGGTCAGCTTGATCGCGGTGTCGGCCGACAATTGGCGCAAGGTTTGTACCGAGCCCTTGCCGAAGGTGCGGCTGCCCATCACGATCGCGCGCTGGTAATCCTGCAGCGCACCGGCCACGATCTCGGACGCCGATGCCGAGCCGCCATTGACCAGCACCACCATCGGCACCGTCTTGAGGCCGGCCGGCATACCGGCCAGCGGGTCGCCGCGCTGGGCATAGAATTCGCGCCGGCCGTAAAACGCCTGGTTCGAGTCAGGCAATTGCCCTTTGGTAGTGACGATGACCTGGTCGGGCTTCGGCAAAAACGCCGCCGACACGCCGATCGCACCCGGCAACAAACCGCCCGGATCGTTGCGCAGGTCCAGCACCAGGCCCTTGATGTCGGGTTGCTCGGCGTACAGCGCCTTGGTTTTCTTGGCCAGTTCGTCCAGCGTGTTTTCCTGGAACTGGCTGACGCGCACCCAGGCGTAGCCGGGCTCGACGATCTTGGCCTTGACGCTCTGGACCTTGATTTCTTCGCGCGCCACCGGCACCACCCATGGCTTGTCTTCGCCGGGACGGGCGATGGTCAGCGTGACTTTGCTGCCGACCTTGCCACGCATGCGCTTGATCGCGGCGTCGGCCGACATATTGCGCACCGGAACATTGTCGATGCGGGTGATCAGGTCGCCCGCCTTGATGCCGGCTTTGTAGGCCGGCGTATCCTCGATCGGCGACACCACCTTGATGGCGCCGTCCTCGTTCGAGATCTCGACGCCGACGCCGACGAACTTGCCCTGCACCGCTTCGCGCATGTCGCGGAAGGCCTTGGCGTCGAGGTAGGTCGAGTGCGGGTCGAGCGAAGCGACCATGCCGCCGATCGCGTCCGTAAGCAATTTCTTGTCTGCGACCGGTTCGACGTAATCGGACTTGATCAGGCCATACACGTCGGCCAGCTGGCGCAGTTCGTCCAGCGGCAGCGGCGCCGTGGCGCCGTTTTTCTGTGCATGGGCCGATAAGCCGAACGAGGCGGCCACGCCCAGCGCCATGCCCAGTCCGATGAAGCCGAATTGCTTTGCTTTGCCCATGTGCTTGCCTGTACCTGCCCTGAGATTAACCGTCGGTGATTAGAATCTGACCCATCCTGCCGGGTCGAAGGCCTTGCCGCGATGCCTGAGCTCAAAGTATAGCCCCGATTCCTCGTTGCCGCCGGTGTTGCCCGCGCTGGCGATGGTCTCGCCGGCGCGCACCGTGTCGCCCGGGCGTTTCAACAGGGTCTGGTTGTTTCCGTAGATCGACAGGTATTCGCCGCCGTGGTCGATGATGATCAGGTTGCCGAAGCCGCGCATCCAGTCGGCGTGCACGATGCGGCCACCGGCCACCGCGCGCACCGCGGTGCCTTCCGGCGCCTTGATGAAGGTGCCACGCCAGGTCGGACCGTCGCCGCGCCGGGCGCCGAAGCGCGCCGCGACGCTGCCGTTGACCGGGGCGCTCATGCGGCCTTTCATGGCGGCAAACGCGCCGGCCGGGGCGGCAGGCGCCAGCGTGACTTCCGGCGCCGGAGCGGTCTCTGCCGGACGGGTTTCCACAGGACGCGGCTGCTCGACGATTTTCGGTTCTTCCTCGCGCGGCATCGGCGTCGGCGCCGGCAGCGGTTCCTGCTTGGCGCCCGGCTTGGCGTTCTGGCGCGCAATGCGTTCGCGCTCGGCCCGTTCCGCCGCTGCCTTGGCGCGCGCCTGGGCCAGCGCGCGTGCTTTCGCTGCAGCGGCTGCCTTGGCTTCGGCCAGCGCCTTGGCTTGTGCTTCCGCCTTGGCCTTGGCCGCCGCCAGCGCAATCTGGCGCTTGCGCTCGGCCTCGGCCTGTTCGCGGATCAGGCGCGTCAGGCGGTCGACCAGACCCGACATGCGTTCTTCATCCTGCTCCAGGCGGGTGACTTGCTTGCGCTGGTCGGACAGCTGGCTCGACAGCGAGGTGAGCAAGGCGGCGCGGCGCGCTTTTTCCTTTTCCAGCAGCGCCTTCTGGTCGCGCTGCTCCTGGGCGATTTCTTCCAGCTCTTGCTGGGCGTTCTCGACCTTGTCGCGATTGGCCTCGACCTGGGCCAGGTTGCCGCGCAGCGATTCCAGCAGGCGCGCCTGGGCCTGCGAGACATATGCCATCAATTGCAGGTCGCGGCTGATGCGGTTCGGATTGTCGCCCGACAGCAGCAGCTTGATACGGTCTTCGTTGCCGGCCACATAGTGCTCGCGCATCAGCTTGGCCAGCTGCTTTTTCTGGGCGGCGATGGTCTGTTCGAGGCGGGCGCCCTGGTCCGCCAGGTCCCCCAGGCGGGTGTTGGTCTCGCCCTGCTCGGCATCGAGGTCGCGCAGGGCGCGGTTGGCGTTCGAAATCGCCGCCTCGGATTCGGCCAGCGTGTCGGCCGCGTCTTCCTTGGCGCTTTCGGTGCGGCTGATGTCGCGCTTGATGGCTTCCAGCTGTTGCTGGATACCGGCGCGCTGTTTCTCGGCCACCGCTTTCTGGCGGCTACGCTCGGTCTGGCGCTGGGCCCAGGCATCAAGGGAGAACGCGCCCGAGAGCGCGACCGCCAGCAGCGCGCTCAGGAGGGCGCCGCCGGCTCGCTTCGTGAATGGCAAATACAAGACTTACTTCGCTTTCCCTTGGTTGGCCACAGCCGCGGTGGCGGCAGCGATCGCTTCCTGGTCGCCCAGGTAGTAGTGCTTGATCGGCTTCAGGTCGGCGTCCAGTTCATACACCAGCGGCTGGCCGTTGGGGATGTTCAGGCCGACGATGTCGGCGTCACTGATGTTGTCCAGCATCTTGATGATGGCGCGCAGGCTATTGCCATGGGCCGAGATCAAGATGTTTTTGCCGGCGCGGATGGCCGGGGCAATTTCTTCGTCCCAGGCCGGCATCACGCGCGCCACGGTGTCCTTCAGGCATTCGGTCAGCGGAATCTGGGACTCGTCGAGCGCGGCGTAGCGCGGATCGTTGAACGAGGTGCGTTCGTCGTCCTTTTCCAGCGCCGGCGGCGGCGTGTCGTAGCTGCGGCGCCACACCAGTACTTGCTCGTCGCCAAACTTGGCAGCCGTCTCGCCCTTGTCCAGGCCCTGCAGGGCGCCGTAGTGGCGCTCGTTCAGGCGCCAGTCGTTCTTGACCGGCAGGTACATCGCGTCCATCTCGTCCATCGCCAGCCACAGGGTACGGATCGCGCGCTTGAGCACGGACGTGTAGGCGACGTCGAAGCTGAAGCCGGCGTCCTTGAGCACGCGGCCGGCGCTCTTGGCTTCGTTCACGCCTTTTTCGGTCAGGTCGACGTCGGTCCAGCCGGTGAAGCGATTTTCCAGGTTCCAGGTGGATTCGCCGTGGCGCATGAATACGATCTTGTACATGTGGTCTCTTCTTGAGGAAAAATTTCTGGTTGAAGTCCGGTCCGGCATCTATTTTATAATGCTCCGATTCAGTTCAACCAAACGGAAGCCTTGTGAATTTCATAGTCGATAATATTTTCATTGTGGCGATCGCCCTGATTTCGGGCGGCGCCCTGCTGTTTCCGGCACTGGCGCCGCGCGGAAAACGCGCAACGCCGCTGCAAGTGACGCAGATGCTCAACCGCGGCAAGACCACGATCGTGGACGTCCGCAGTGCGGAAGAGTTCGCGGCAGGTCACCTGCGCGACGCGAAACACATCCCGCTGGCAGACTTGGCCAATCGCATCGGCGAACTGGACAAGTCCAAAAACCGCACCGTGGTGGTGGTCTGCCAGACCGGCGCGCGCAGCGACAAGGCGGCGCGCCAGCTGCAGGCAGCCGGTTTCGAGGACGTCCACAGCCTGGAAGGCGGTTTGACGGCCTGGACCGCTGCAGGTTTGCCGGTAACCAAGTAACCGATCGGGCGAATCGCCCCGTCAAGATGAGGAAGGAAATATCATGTCAGCCCACGTCGTTCTGTACCACACTGCCAGCTGCCCTTATTGCGTGCGCGCCGAGCGATTGCTCGAAGCCAAGGGCATCACCGACATCGAACGCATCCGCATCGACCTCGATCCGGAACAGCGCCAGATTATGATGCAGCGCACCGGCCGCCGTACCGTGCCGCAAATCTATGTGGGCGAAACCCACGTTGGCGGTTTCGACGACCTGTACGCGCTGGACCAGGCGGGGCGTCTGGACCCGTTGCTGAAGGGAGAGTAAGCCAAGGCGCGGCGCTCCATGGAGAGCGCTGCGCGAGCCTTCTGCATCAGCCAGTTTGCCACATGCATGTACCAGGCTGGATACACCATTCGCGTTATGCGTCGCGCGTCGCTTTCATGCCGCTCTTTTGGCAGCCGCCAAAACGCCTATTGCAAGCAAGTTGATTTTGCTACAATTGTCGTTGCGTTTGACCCGCAGTCGCGCTCGACACAAGCACCCGGAGTGGCCAGCCGCTCCCCACTATTATTAGAAAGCGTTCCATGTCTGACGAAAACCTGCAACCAGTATTCCAAATCCAACGCGTCTACCTGAAAGACATGTCGCTGGAACAGCCGAATTCGCCGTCGATCTTCCTGGAACAGGAAGCACCGGCAATCGAAGTGTCGCTCGACGTGGGCGCTGAAAGCATCGCCGAAGGCATCTACGAGTCGACCGTTACCATCACCGTGACTGCCAAGGTCAAGGACAAGGTCGCGTTCCTGGTGGAAGGCAAGCAGGCTGGCATCTTCGAAGCCCGCAACATCCCGGCTGACCAGATGGATCCGCTGCTGGGCATCGGTTGCCCGAACATCATCTACCCGTACCTGCGCGCGAACATCGCCGACGTGATCAGCCGTGCCGGCTTCCCGCCAGTGCACCTGGCCGAGATCAACTTCGAAGCGTTCTACCAGCAGCGCGCCCAGGCCATGGCCGAAGCCGCAAGCGCACCAGCAAACTAAGCATTACCTGCGGGACGCGGCATGGCTGCGTCCCGTATCAAGTCTCAGCCCTTCCGGCGTCCCGGTCCACCCATACCCCAGGCCCGCCATGTTTCTTTCCCGACCTTTCACCACTGCATCGTTAGCTGCCGCATGGGCGTTGCCGCTGGCATTGCTGATCGCGCCCTCCGCCCTCGCCTTCGATTTCCGCACTGTCGGCGCCAATCCGGCGATCCTGTACGACACGCCGTCGGCCACCGGTCCCAAGCGCTTTGTGGCACCGCCCGGCATGCCGCTGCAAATCATGCTGACGTATGGCGAATGGGTCAAGGTGCGCGACATGAACGGCGACGTGGCCTGGACCCAGGCGCGCAACCTGGGCCCGCGGCGCAACGTGCTGGTACGCACGCCGGGCGCCAGGGTCTATGCCGGTCCGGACGACAGCGCGGCGGTGTTGATGAGCGCCGACAAGGGCGTACTGCTTGAACTGGTCGACCCGAATGCCCCGGTCTGGGCGCGCGTGCGCCATCGCGACGGCATCGTCGGCTATATCAAGGTGTCGGACATCTGGGGCCTGTAGTTCGGTCCGCTCAGTTTGGTCCCAGATTCACTCCAGGAGTTCCATGCAACACACTAAATCCCCTTCCAAGATCACTGTCCTCGGCGCCGGCGCCTGGGGCACCGCGGTCGCCATCGCCCTGGCCAGCCGCCACGACGTGCTGCTGTGGGGCCGCAATCGGCAGCAAATGGCCGAGATGGACGCCGCGCGCGACAACCTGGCCTACCTGAAAGGCTTTCCACTGCCCGACAGCTTGCAGGTAAGCGCCGACTTCGACGCGGCGCTGGCGCACGTCATCGACGCGCCGGCAGACACGGCGCCGATCCTGATCCTGGCCTGCCCCGTGGCCGGCCTGCGTCCCCTGCTCGAGCAATTGCGCGGACGTGCGATCCCGAACGTGGTGTGGCTGTGCAAGGGTTTCGAGGCCGGCACCAGCCTGCTGCCGCACCAGGTGGTGGCGCAGGTGCTGGGCGACAGCGTGCCGGGCGCGGCGCTGTCCGGTCCGTCGTTCGCGCAGGAAGTGGCGCGCGCGCTGCCGTGCGCGCTGACTGTGGCATCGGGCTCACGCGAACTGCGTGAACGTGTGGTGGCCGCGGCGCATGGCGACAACCTGCGCGTCTACTCGTGCGACGACCTGGTCGGCGTGGAAGTGGGCGGCGCGGTCAAGAACGTGATGGCGATCGCCACCGGCACCGCCGACGGCCTCGGCCTGGGATTGAATGCGCGCGCGGCCCTGATCACGCGCGGCCTGGCCGAGATCACCCGCCTGGGCGTGGCGCTGGGCGCGCAGCCGGGCACGTTCATGGGCTTGAGCGGGATGGGCGACCTGATCCTGACCTGCACCGGCGACCTGTCGCGCAACCGGCGCGTGGGACTGGCGCTGGCCGAGGGCAAGGCGCTGGACACCATCGTGGCCGAGCTGGGGCATGTGGCTGAAGGCGTGCCGTGCGCCAAGGCAGTGCGCGAACTGGCGCGCTCGATGGGGGTGGAGATGCCGATCACCGATGCGGTGGCTGGGGTGTTGTTCGATGGGGTGGATGCTGCGCAGATGGCGGCCAGGTTGCTGGCGCGGGATCCGCGGATTGAGGTTGCCTGATTGCAGACTGTTGCCAAGAATCAACGCGTGGACAGCAAGCTGTCCACGCTATTTAAACTTGAAGCTTAGTTCGCCGATCCGCGCGGATCGCTGGTCGGCCCACCCGAACGCACTGGCCCCATCAGGATCGTCATCAACGCCACCGCATCCTTGGTGGCGCGAATCGTGTGCGGCTCGCCGCCCGCCAGGTACAGCATCTCGTTCGGCTGCAACGTCACCGTGCGCCCGTGGGCGTCGACCGCGATCTCGCCTTCCAGGCATTGCAGCGTTACTTCACCCTCGACCTTGTGCTCGGGAATCGGCCGTTCGATCGGCAGCACCAGGCGGATCAGTTCCATGTGCTCGGTCTTGACCAGGGCCACCGAAGTGAAATGGGCGATGTCGTCGTCGCCGCGCTGCAATGCGATCTTCTCGCCCGATACTGCGTGTTGCAAGGCCATGTCGCCCTCCTCTATTCGTCGTCTGCTTGTTGTGGCACCCCGCGCAGCCAGCTGACCAGCGCGAAGGCGTCCTCGAATCCGTCCGCCAGCCGCGGCACCAGCTTTTCGGGAGCGTTCAGCTCCAGGTCCACTTCGGTCCACACGAAAAAGCTCTTCAGCTTCAGGTATTCGACCAGCGGATGATCCGGGTCGAAACCCTTTGGAGGACGCTGCAACTTGTCCTCGTCCAGCAGGTCGCCGTAGGTGGCGCGGAGATGCTTATTCTTCAACACTTTGGCAAATCCCGTCGCATCGTTGACCACGTGCTCGCGGATTGCCTTCAGGCGCGGCGCCGGCGGCAGGTATTCGCCCACGCCGAAGCCGAGCTTGCCGCTGCGCTCGATCTGGAAGTAATAGGTCGAACCGCCGCCGGCGCTGGGACGGCGCTTGTCGTTGGGCGTGATGCCGGCCGAAAAGCGCGTTTTATACGGCGTCTTATCATTCGAAAAGCGGATGTCGCGGTTGATCCGGAACATGGCTTTCTTGGGATTGCAGGCGGCCACCTGCTTGTCGAATTTGGTGATCGCCTGGATCAGTTCCGTGACCACTTCCTGGAACTCCTCGCGCAAAATATCATAGCGCGGCTTGTTCATGATGAACCAGGGACGGTTATTGGTTTCGGTCAGTTCGGTCAGGTATTGCGTCAGGTCGCGCAGATGCATGGTCAGGTTCGAAAAATGAAATATCAGGGTGCCTGGCGCGGGCGGCGGCCGACGGTCACGTCGAGCGTGGCTTCGCGCCGCTTGCGCAAGATGGTCATGGGGGCCTTGGCGCCGGGCTCGAGGCGCGCGATCAGGTTCAGCATGGTGCTGGTGTCCACCACCGGCTCGCCGGCCACGGCCAGCAGGATATCGCCCGGCAAGATGCCGGCGCGCTCGGCCGGGCTGCCGCGCACCACGCCGGCGATGATGGCGCCGCTGCGTTTGGCGAGGCCAAAACTGTCGGCCAGCTCGGGCGTGATGTCTTGCGACTCGATGCCGATCCAGCCACGCACCACCTGGCCGTGTTCGACGATCGATTCCAGCACCATCTTGGCGGTGGAAACGGGAATCGCAAAACCGATGCCGACCGAGCCGCCGGTCTGCGAATAGATCGCCGCATTGATGCCCAGCAGGTGGCCATTGGTATCGACCAGCGCCCCGCCCGAGTTGCCGAAGTTGATCGCGGCGTCGGTCTGAATAAAATTCTCGAAATGGTTGATGTGCAGGTTGTTGCGCCCCAGTGCCGAGATGATGCCGAAGGTGACGGTCTGGCCCACGCCGAAGGGATTACCGATCGCCAGCACCACGTCGCCCACACGTGCCCGCTCCGGGTCGCCCAGCGCCATCACCGGCAATTTGGTTTCCTTGATCCGGATCACGGCCAGGTCGGTCTCGGGATCGGTGCCGACGACGCGCGCCTGCGCCTTGCGACCGTCGGCCAGACCGACCTCGATCGCATCGGCGCCGTCGATCACATGAAAATTGGTCAGGATATAGCCGTCGCTACTGACGATCACGCCCGAGCCGAGGCTGGCCAGTTGTTCGTCAGGCGCACGCTCGCCAAAGAAGCGGCGGAAGAACGGGTCTTTCAGCAGCGGATGCGACTGGCGCGAGGCCTTGCTGGTGAAGATATTGACCACTGCCGGCATCGCCTTGGCGGCGGCGTCGCGGTAGCTTCCCGCCACCGGCTGGGTTGGCGCCTGCAGCACCGGCACGCCGTTGCCGGGGCCGCCGATCTGGACTTGTTTCGGGCGCCCTTCCAGCCACTCGGGTTTCAGCGCGGACACCACGAACCACAACGCGAGCGCCACCGTGACCGTCTGCGCGAACAGCAGCCACAAGCGCCGCAGCGGATGCGGGCGACGCAGGTCGTGGACAACGTCATCTTTCACAGCGAAGCTTTCACAACCTTAGTGCGCGTCTTTCGGATCGCGTTTGTCGTTTTTCAGCGAGTCCCTGATCTCGCGCAGCAGCAAAATGTCTTCCGGCGTCGGTGCCGGCTTGGCGGCTTCGACTTCGGCAGGGCCGCGCAGGCGATTAATCACACGCACCATCTGGAAAATCACGAAGGCCAGCAGCGCGAAATTGAGCAGGATGGTCAGGAAATTCCCGTACGCCAGCACCGCGCCTGCCTTCTTGGCTTCGGCCAGCGGCAAGTTGTACGCCTGGTTGTTGAGAGGAATATAATAGTTGGCGAAATCGAGGCCACCGAACAGCTTGCCGATCGGCGGCATGATGACGTCCTGCACCAGTGAATCCACGATGCGCCCAAACGCGCCGCCAATGATCACGCCAACGGCCAGGTCCACCACGTTGCCGCGAACCGCGAACTTCTTGAACTCTTCCATCATTGCCATTTGGACTGCCCTCGCTTGGTAGTGATATAAGCAACTGCATGATACCCGAAGGCGTCACAAGAACCATTCCCTGTATTTTATGCACCGATCATTTGCTGCAACTGCACATTCTTTACGCATATAACCGTGACAAGTTTTTTCCAACAGGTATTGCCAATCACATATAATTTTGCAGTGCTGGAAGCTCTGTATTAATTCTTAAAATTCGTATATTCACGGAAACGGGGTTGGTATGAGTATTGAAAAGCAGGTCGATTCAGGTCGACGCGGCTTGCTGGTCGCCACATGCGCGGCCGGCGGTGTCGTCGGGGTATCCACGGCAGGCGTCCTGGTCAGCACCTTCCAGCCGTCCGAACGCGCCAAGGCAGCCGGCGCGCCGGTCGAAGTCGACATCTCGGACGTCGCGCCGGGCGAATTGAAAGTCGTCGAATGGCGCGGTAAACCAGTCTGGATCCTGCGTCGCACCCCCGCCATGATGGCCACCCTCACCCAGGACGAGGGCGAACTGGCCGACCCCGCATCGGACAAAGAGTTCCAGCTGCCGATGCCCGCATACTGCAAGAATCCGCAACGCGCACGCAAGGAGCACCCGGAAGTGCTGGTCACGGTCGGCATCTGCTCGCACCTGGGCTGCTCGCCCTCGTCGCGCCTGGCGGCCGGCCCGCAGCCGAACCTGCCGAACGACTGGCCGGGCGGCTTTTTGTGCCCCTGCCACGGCTCCACCTTCGACCTGTCCGGCCGCGTGTTCAAGAACAAGCCGGCGCCGACGAATATGGACATTCCTCCGTACATGTACCTCTCGGATAACAAGCTGGTGATCGGCCAGGACAACGAGAAAGGCGAGGCATAAAATGGGCGCGTACGAGGAGACCAAGCTACCGGCCGACGCACCGCCCAGCGCCAAGGCGCTGGCCTGGGTCGATGACCGCTTCCCGTTGTCGAAGCTGTGGAATGACCAGTGGGGCAAGTACTACGCCCCCAAGAATTTCAATGTCTGGTACCTGTTCGGCTCGCTATCGATGCTGGTGCTGGTACTGCAGATCGTGACCGGCATCTTCCTGACCATGCACTACAAGCCGGACGCGGCGCTTGCCTTCGGCTCGGTCGAGTACATCATGCGCGAAGTGCCGTGGGGCTGGCTGGTACGCTACATGCACTCGACCGGCGCCTCGGCCTTCTTCATCGTGGTCTACCTGCACATGGCGCGCTCGCTGATGTACGGCTCGTACCGCAAGCCGCGCGAGCTGATCTGGCTGTTCGGTTTCGCCATCTTCCTGTGCCTGATGGCCGAAGCCTTCTTCGGCTACCTGCTGCCATGGGGCCAGATGTCGTACTGGGGCGCGCAGGTGATCGTCAATCTGTTCGGCGCGATTCCCGTGATCGGCGAAGACCTGTCGCTGTGGATTCGCGGCGACTATGTGGTGTCGGACGCCACCCTGAACCGCTTCTTTGCCTTCCACGTGATTGCCCTGCCGCTGGTGATCCTGGGCCTAGTGGCGGCGCACCTGATCGCGCTGCACGAAGTCGGCTCCAACAATCCGGACGGCATCGAGGTCAAGGACAATATTGGCGAGGACGGCCACCCGATCGATGCAATTCCGTCGCATCCCTACTACTCGACCAAGGATCTGTTCGGCGTCTCGGTGTTCTTGCTGCTGTTCTCGGCGGTGGTGTTCTTCGCGCCAGAGATGGGCGGCTACTTCCTCGAGTACAACAACTTCTTGCCGGCCGATTCGATGAAGACCCCGGCGCACATTGCGCCGACCTGGTACTTCACGCCGTTCTACTCGGTGCTGCGCGCCACCACGGCCGACTTCATGTACGTGTTGATGGCGGCGATCGCCCTGTTCGTGGTGTTCATCTGGCTCAAATCGCGCCTGGCCTACCGGATCAAGGTCGCGATGGCCGTGCTCGGCATCGTGCTGATCGTCGGCATGCTGCCGCAAGTGCTCGACGCCAAGTTCTGGGGCGTGGTGCTGTTTGGCTCGTCGGTCGTGATCCTGGCCTTCATGCCGTGGCTCGACCATTCGCCGGCGCGCTCGCTGCGCTACCGTCCGACCTGGCACAGCATTCTCTACGGTGTATTCGCGCTGGTGTTCGTAACGCTCGGCTACCTTGGCACCCAGCTGCCGACGCCGGCCTTTACCCTGATCTCGCAAATATGCACGCTGGCCTATTTCTCGTTCTTCCTCCTGATGCCGTGGTGGAGCACGATGGGCAGGTTCAAGCCGCTGCCGACGCGCCTGACCTTCACGCCGCACTGAACCCGGACCGAGGACAATCCATGAAAGTTTTTGCAAAGAAACTGATCGCGGTCCTGGCGCTGGTGCCGGGGCTGGCATTTGCGGCAGAAGGCACCTATCCGCTCGACCGCGCGCCGGAGCGCAATGACCTGGCGTCGCTGCAGAACGGCGCAAAGCTGTTCGTCAACCACTGCCTGAACTGCCACTCGGCGTCGGCAATGCGCTACAACCGGCTGCGCGATCTGGGCCTGAACGAAGACCAGATCAAGGACAATCTGTTGTTTTCTGCCGACAAGGTCGGCGCCATGATGACCACCGCCATGCGGCCGGACGACGCCAAGGCCTGGTTTGGCGCAGTGCCGCCCGATTTATCGGTGATCGCACGCGCCAAGGCCTCGCCGGCGGGCTCGGGCGCGGACTACCTGTACACCTATCTGCGCACCTTCTACAAGGACGACGCGCGCCCGACCGGCTGGAATAATATGGTGGTGCCAAACGTGGCCATGCCGCACGCGATGTGGCAGCAACAGGGGATACGCGCCGCCAAGTTCACGGATCAGCCGGACCCACACGAGCCGGGCAAGACGGTGCACGCCTTCGCCGGCTTCGAGCAGGTCGAGCCCGGAGCCATGAACTTGCAAGACTTCGACACCGCTACCGCCGACTTGGTTGCTTACATGACTTGGATGGCTGAGCCAGCGCAACATACGCGTAAAAGGTTGGGCGTGGTGGTGCTGATTTTCCTGTCGATTTTCTCGTTTCTGGCCTGGCGCTTGAACGAATCGTACTGGAAACAGGTGAAGTAATTCGCTTTCATTGCCCGGTTGGCTATAATACGGGCAATCATTTCTGTGGGGTGAGTGCTTGGCGCACCACCCCTTTGTTTCTTAAGGAACTATAAACCATGATGGTTCTCTACTCCGGCACCACGTGCCCGTTCTCCCAACGCTGCCGCCTGGTCCTGTTCGAAAAGGGCATGGACTTCGAAGTGCGCGACGTTGACCTGTTCAACAAGCCGGAAGACATTTCGACCATGAACCCGTACGGCCAGGTGCCGATCCTGGTCGAGCGCGAACTGATCCTGTACGAATCGAACATCATCAACGAGTACATCGACGAGCGCTTCCCGCATCCGCAGCTGATGCCGGCCGACCCGCTCATGCGCGCCCGTGCCCGCCTGATGCTGTTCAATTTCGAAAAAGAACTGTTCGTCCACGTGCACACGCTGGAAAGCGAGCGCAACAAGGCGAACGACAAGAACCACGACAAGGCCCGCGCCGAAATCCGCGATCGCCTGACCACCCTGGCGCCACTGTTCCTGAAGAACAAGTACATGCTGGGTGACGAGTTCTCGATGCTCGACGTCGCCATCGCCCCGCTGCTGTGGCGCCTGGACCACTACGGCATCGAACTGTCGAAGACCGCGGCCCCGCTGATGAAGTACGCCGAGCGCATCTTCTCGCGCCCTGCCTACATCGAGGCGCTGACCCCGTCCGAGAAAGTGATGCGTCGTTGATGCCCTCGGGCGGGACCTCGCTCCCGCCCCAGCACCCGCGCACACCTGACACGCCAGTTACCACGCCGCGCAGGCGAATCCGGTAAACTGGCGTGACTGCTGCAATCAAGACAACAACACCATGGCTGAGATCTCCACCAAACCCTACCTGCTGCGCGCCATCTACGAGTGGTGCAGCGACAGCGGCTTCACGCCCTATATCGCCGTCAAGGTTGACGGGGCAACGACCGTGCCGATGGAATACGTCAGGAAGGGCGAGATCATCCTCAACATCAGCTTCGGCGCTACCTCGCGCCTGAAGATGGACAACGACGCGATCCAGTTCCACGCGCGCTTCAACGGCGTGTCGCGTGAGATCTATATCCCGGTCCACAATGTGCTGGCGATTTATGCCAACGAAAATGGCCAGGGAATGGCGTTCGAGGTGAACACCACGGCGTCCGAGATGCCGGAGACCGAAGCGCAGCCGCTCTCGTCCGTCCCGTCGCTGTCGGCAGTGCCGTCGCGCGGCGTCGATTCGCCAGTGGTGCCGGACACTGCCCCGGCGCCGGATGGCGACGATGAACCGCCCAAGAAAGGCGGACGTCCGACGTTGACCCGCATCAAATAGCGTATAATTGTTGCTCTAACGATCACGCCGGCTTAGCTCATTTGGTAGAGCAGTTGATTTGTAATCATCAGGTGGCCAGTTCGAAACCGGCAGCCGGCACCAGTATCATCGAGCTAGAAGCCCAGCCACCATGGCTGGGCTTTTTTGTTTTTTGACGCACGGATTGTGAGCCTGAGCAGCTGTTCGGCCGTTGTAAGGAGTGGGGCTTGATTCTTGGCGCTCGATATCCTGCAGCGTTCGCGCAGAGACACCACATGATTCCGCATACTCGGCGATCGTGAGATGTACTGGGCCACGGATTTTTCTGATCACGGTTGAACCGGCATTGCCGGATCGGCTGCCAGCTCGGCGGCCAATGCGCGTCGTCCTTCTTGTTTCTCCCGCGCAGAAAGTCGCTGACCAGCTGCCGATTCCTCATCGATTCATGTCAAATTACTCCATGCAAGATTAGTTTGACCCTCATTTCACCCGATGCTATAGTCGGGCAAAGCCGATGGTAACGTTTCCAAGCGTACCGAAAAATAAACGGCTGGACATGGAGACACAATGGTCACACCCCGCACGATGGCAGCAGCCTGCGCATGGCTGTGCGCCGCCGCTTTCACGCTATCTGCTGTGCCTGCCCATGCCGCGGCCAAGGCCGAAGTCATCCATTGGTGGACCTCGGGCGGCGAGTCAAACGCCGTGAAACAGGTCGCGCAAGCCTTTCGCAATGCCGGCGGCGTCTGGATCGACAGCGCCATCGCCGGCGGCGACCAGTCGCGCGCTGTCACCATCAATCGCATCATCGGCGGCAATCCGCCGACCGCCGCCCAGTTCAACACGTCCAAGCAGTTCACCGATGTCATCGAGCAGGACATGCTCAACAATGTCGACCTGGTGGCCAAGGCGCAGGACTGGGACCGCATCCTGCCCGAGCCGCTGATCGATGTCATCAAGCACGACGGCCACTATTACGCGGTGCCCCTCAACATCCACATGCAGACCTGGATCTGGTACTCGAAGGCCGCCTTCAAAAAGGCCGGCATCGACAAGGAGCCAGCCAGCATGCCCGAACTGTTCGCGGCCCTGGATAAACTGAAAGCCGCCGGCCTGGTGCCGCTGGCGCATGGTGGGCAGTCGTGGCAAGAAACCGTGCTGTTCTCGGCACTGCTGGCAAATATGGGTGGGCGCGGCCTGTACCTGAAAGTGATCCGCGACCGCGACGCGGCCACCATCCAGTCGCCCGCCTTTCGCGACGTGCTGCTCGCCTTCAAGCGCATGAAATCGTACGTCGACGCCGGCTCGCCGGGCCGCAACTGGAACGACGCCACCGCGATGCTCATCAGCGGCACGGCTGGCTTCCAGATCATGGGCGACTGGGCCAAGGGCGAATTCACCAACGCCGGCCAGCTGCCCGGCCAGCATTACGGCTGCATCCCGGGCCTCAAACCAGACACGCCCTACCTGATGCAGGGCGACGTCTTCGTTTTCCCGCGCACCGATAATCCCAACACGATCAAGGCCCAGCAACTGCTGGCAACCGTGGTCTCGCAGCCTGACTTGCAAGTGAGATTCAGCAAACTGAAAGGCTCGATCCCGGTACGCCTTGATGCCGACGCAGCGCAGCTGGACCTGTGCGCGCAAAAAGGCATCGAGATCGTCAAGGACCGCTCGCGCCAGCTGGGCGTGACCGAGGTCTACCTGACCCCGGACCAGAACGGCGCGCTGCAAGACATCCTGACCGCCTACTGGAACATGGACACCAAGGTCGAGAAGGTCCAGCGCAGCATCGCCAACGCCCTCAAATACTGACGCCATGCTCGCACGCCGCCTCGCCAGGTTCAGCCCCCACGTCGCCTTGCTGCCGATGGCATTGACGGTGCTGCTCGCGTACATCGGCGGTGCGCTGTGGACCCTGCGCACTTCGTTCACCGCGGCGCGCACCTTCCCGTCCGAGAAATTCATCGGCGCCGCCCAGTACGTGCGCCTGTTCGACAACGAACGCTGGCTGCTGTCCTTGCACAACCTGGCCGTCTACGGCGCCTTGTTCATCATCGCCTGCATGGTGCTCGGCTTTTTGCTGGCCGTCTTCATCGACCAGAACGTGAAAGGCGAAGGCGTGCTGCGCACCGTGTTCCTGTACCCGTACGCGATGTCGTTCATCGCCACCGGCCTGGTATGGCAATGGCTGCTGGCGCCGGGCAGCGGCATCGAAGGCGCGGTGCGCCAGATGGGTTTCACAGGCTTTTCGTTCGACTGGATCGTGCACCAGGACCTGGTGATCTACACGGTTGTCATCGCCACCGTGTGGCAGGCTTCCGGCCTGGTGATGGCGTTGATGCTGGCCGGCCTGCGCGGTATCGATCCCGAGATCTATAAAGCGGCACGTCTGGACGGCATCCCGGCCTGGCGTACCTATCTTCAGATTGTGCTGCCGATGCTCGGCCCTACCGTCGCCACCGTGTTCCTGCTGTTGACCACCGCCGTCGTGAAGCTGTTCGACGCGGTGGTGGCCATGACCCAGGGCGGCCCCGGCATCGCCAGCGAAGTGCCGGCCAAGTTCATCATGGATCACCTGTTCCTGCGCTCGAATATCGGCCTGGCCTCGGCCGGCGCAGTGACCTTGCTGGTACCGGTGCTGGCCTTGCTGGCGCCCTATGCCTATGCGCGCAGCCGCCGCGCCCGCGCAGCAGGAGCACATGCATGAGCCATCATTCGCTGCAGGCGATCGCACTGCCGACAGCGGCCATCGCGCCGATCAAACGCAGGCGCCACTTCACGCCGGCGCGCATCGGCGTCTATGCCTTCCTGTTCAGCGCCGCCCTGTTCTTCCTGCTGCCACTGTACGTGATGATCGTTACCTCGTTCAAGCCGATGCTCGAGATCCGCAGCGGCAACGTATTCGCGCTGCCGGCAATGGCCACGCTCGATCCGTGGCGCCAGGCCTGGGGCGCGGTCAGCCAGGGCTTCTGGAATTCGGTGGCGATCGCCGTGCCGAGCACCGTGATCCCGATCCTGCTTGGTGCGATCAACGGTTACGCGCTCTCGTTCTGGCGCCCGCGCGGCGCGAATTTCCTGTTCGGCGTGCTGCTGGCCGGCGCCTTCATTCCGGTGCAGGTGATGATCTATCCATTGGTGTGGATGATGGCGCGCGCCGGCGTGTTCGGCTCCCTGCCCGCCATCGTGCTGGTGCATGTCATCTTCGGCATGCCCCTGATGACGCTCCTGTTCCGCAACTACTACGCGTCGGTGCCGCACGAATTGTTCCAGGCCGCGCGCATCGATGGCGGCGGCTTCTGGCGCATCTTCCTGCAGGTAATGCTGCCGATGTCGCTGCCGATCATCGTGGTGGCCGCCATCATGCAGGTCACGGGCGTCTGGAACGATTACATCCTGGGCCTGGTCTTCGCCGGCCGCGAGAACCTGCCGATGACGGTGCAGCTCAATAATGTGATCAACACCACCACCGGCACGCGGCTGTACAACGTCAACATGGCCGCGACCATCCTCACGGCCGCGCTGCCGCTGGCGATCTATTTCATCTCCGGACGCTGGTTCGTGCGCGGCATCGCCGCCGGCGCCGTCAAAGGTTGAACCGTATGTCGAACGTCACACTACGCAAACTGTGCATTACCCGCGGCGACAACCAGATCCTGCGCGACCTCGATCTGCAAATCGACCCGGGCGAATTCCTGGTGCTGCTCGGGCCATCCGGCTGCGGCAAGTCGACCCTGTTGCACAGCATCGCGGGCCTGATCGACGTCTCGAGCGGCGCCATCGAGATCGGCGGCCGCGACATGAGCCACGCCGATCCGAGCGAGCGCGGGATCGGCATGGTGTTTCAATCGTACGCGCTGTACCCGACCATGACGGTCGAGAAGAACATGTCGTTCGGCCTGCGCATCGCCGGCACACCGAAGGCCGAAGTACAGCGCCGCGTGCGCCGCACCGCCGAGATGCTGCAACTCGACGCCCTGCTCGATCGCAAGCCGTCGCAGCTCTCCGGCGGCCAGCGCCAGCGCGTGGCGATCGGGCGCGCGCTGGTGCGCGAAGCCGGCGTGTACCTGTTCGACGAGCCGCTGTCAAACCTCGACGCCAAGCTGCGCGCCGAACTGCGGCGCGAACTGAAACTGCTGCACCAGACGCTCGGCGCCACCATGGTCTATGTAACCCACGACCAGGCCGAGGCAATGACGCTGGCCACCCGCATCGTGGTGATGCAGGGTGGAAGCATCCAGCAGATCGGCACCCCGGCCGAAGTCTACGAGCGTCCCGCCAACCGTTTCGTTGCGGGCTTCCTGGGTTCGCCGTCGATGAATTTCGTCGAGGGCAGCATCGATGTGCAGGGGCGCTTCAGCGCCGGCGCATTGACCCTGTCCTTGAACGGTGCGGCGGCCGGCGCGGTAACGCTGGCGGCGCGGCCGGAACATATCCACCTCGACGACAACGGCCCGTTGCTGGCAACGGTGACGCTGGTCGAGCCGATGGGCAATCACCAGGTGGTGTGGCTCGATTGCGGCGGCCAAGCCTTGTCTGCGATCGAACACGATAACCGCGCACTGGCGAGCGGCCAGGCGGTGCACTTCGCGATCGACGCCAGCCGCGTCTCGTTGTTCGCGCCTGGCAGCGGCCAACGCTTGTAGTAGTACATGCGATCTGCATGCGGATGCAGTATGCTTGAAGGTTGTTCAGTCAGTTATTTTTAGAAGAGGATCGTTGGTGGCAACAATCAAGGATGTAGCGCGTCTGGCCGGCGTCGGCCTTGGCACCGCCTCACGTGTGGTCAGCGGCAAGGGCTCGGTGTCTCCGGCCACGCTTGAACGCGTGCGCAAGGCGATCGACGAGCTGGGATTTCGCCCGTCGCACGCGGCGCGCGCCCTGTTGTCCGGCACCAGCCGCATGGTGGGCGTCTATATCCCGGTGTTGTCCGGCACCTTCTACACGCCGATCCTGCAGATCATTGACACCGAACTGCGCGCCGCCGGCCTGCACATGGTGGTCGCTTTCGGCGTGGGCCTGGGCGACGCGCGGCGCCAGGCAATGGAAGGCATCGATTTCCTGATCGAGCGCGGGTGCGATGGCCTGATCATGATGACCAGCGCCCTGCTCGACGAAGACATCGCGGCGCTCGGCATCAAGCAGCGCCAGCTCGTCGCACTGAACCACGATTTCACGGCGATCCCCGAACAGTGCTTCACGGTCGACCACACGCTGGGCGGACGCATGGCGGCGCGCACCCTGCTCGATTACGGCCATCGCGACATCGCCGTGATCACCGGCCCGAATGCGCTGGTCGACAACGTGGCGCGCATCGACGGCTTCATGCAGGAATTGAAAGGCGCCGGCATCGACACCGCCAAGCTCTGGATTTTAGAGAGCGACTTCTCGCCGCAAGGCGGCTGGCTGGCGGCGAAAGCCTTGACCGAATCAGGCACGCCATGCAGCGCCCTGTTTTGCGCCAACGACGAGATGGCGGTCGGCGCCCTGTCGTACTTCCAGGAAGCCGGCATCAGCGTGCCGCGCGACCTGTCCGTGATCGGCTACGACGACACGCCAAGCGCTGAATTCTCGGCCCCGCGCCTGACGTCGGTGCACATGCCGTGGCGCGAGATGACGCAGAACGGCATCAATGCCCTGCTCAATCGCTGCTACGACTTGAAGCGTCCCGTAACGCGCAGCTTCCCGGTCGGCGTCACCATGCGCGCCTCACTGGCCAAGGCCACAGGCGCCAGGGGCAAAACCAAAACCAAGGGAGACAAGGCGCCGCGATGACGCCCTCCCCCTTCGCGGCCGCACGCGGCCATTTTTTTGAAACCGGACTGGAAAGCTTTCCAACAGCTTGGTAAGCTCTGCCAAAAGATTGTTCAGACCAACGCCACTTTACTGACAGCGAACCATGACCACTGCCAACCGCCCTGACCCTGCCGCCCCGCTGCGCAGCGACTTCGCCGCCGACTTCCTGTGGGGCTGCGCCACCTCGTCGTACCAGATCGAAGGCGCCGGTCGCGAAGACGGCCGGGTCGAATCGATCTGGGACCGCTTCGCCGCCACCCCGGGACGCGTGAAGGATGGCTCGAATGGCCTGGTGGCGTGCGACCACTATCACCGCTGGCCCGAAGACTTCGACATCGCGAAGGACATCGGCCTGAACGCCTACCGCTTCTCGATCGCCTGGCCGCGCATCTATACCGGTGAGCACGGCCGACCGAACCAGCAGGGACTGGACTTCTACTCGCGCCTGGTGGACGGCATGCTCGAACGCGGCCTGCAGCCATGGGCCACCTTGTACCACTGGGACTTGCCGCAAGCGCTGCAAGATGCCGGCGGCTGGGAGAACCGCGCCACGATCGACGCCTTCGTCGACTTCGCCGCCGCCATGACACGCACGCTGGGCGACCGCGTCAAGCATTGGATCACGCATAACGAGCCATGGTGCACGGCCATCATCGGCAATTACGAAGGCTGGCATGCGCCGGGTAATACCAGCCTCAAGACGGCGCTGCAGGTGGCGCACAATGTGCTGGTCTCGCATGGCAAGGCGGCGCCGGTGATCCGCGCCAACGTGCCGGACGCGCAGGTCGGCATGGCGGTCAGCCTGCACCCGCTGCGCGCAGCGAGCAGCAGCCCTGAAGACGAAGCGGCGAAAGAACGCCACGACGGCCTGCGCTACCGCTGGTTCCTCGACCCACTGTTCGGGCGCGGCTATCCGCAGGCGACACTGGACCTGATCGGCGATGCTGCGCCTCAGATAGAACCAGGCGACCTGGAAGCGATCGCCGTGAAAACCGATTTCATGGGCGTGAATTACTACTTTCCCGAAGTCGTCGCCGACGATCCTTCGCATGCGCCGTTCCGCACCAGGGTGCTGGCGCCAACCGAAGGCGAGATCACCGCGATGGGCTGGCCGGTGGTGCCGGAAGGCTTGAGCGAACTGCTCACGCGCATCGAGAACGACTACCACCCGGGCCCGATGTACGTTACCGAAAACGGTTCGGCCTTCGACGACACGGTCGGCGCCGATGGCCAGGTTGACGACGTCCAGCGCCGCGATTACCTGATCCGCCATCTCGCCTCGCTCAAGAACGCGATCGACCACGGCGTGCCGGTGAAAGGCTACTTCGCCTGGAGCCTGCTCGACAACTTCGAATGGGCCGAAGGCTACCTGAAACGCTTTGGCCTGGTCCACATCGATTACGAGACCCAGCAGCGCCGCCTGAAGAACAGCGGCAAGTGGTACCGCGCCTTCCTGCGCCAGGACTGATTTAATAAACCGACCAACAAAAACGACGAGACACGACCCATGACCCTGACGCTTCGCCCTACCCTGCTTGCCATCGCCATCGCCTGCGCCTTGCCGACCCTGTGCGCCACTGCCGCCACCGACGTTCAATTGAAAGACTGGCCGCAGGTGCGCAGCGCCATCGCCAAGGACGCCGCATTGGAACAGCGCGTGCAGGACATCGTCGGCAAGATGACACTGGCGCAGAAAATCGGCCAGATGACCCAGCCCGAGATCAAGGCCGCCACGCCGGACGACGTGCGCAAGTTCTATCTCGGCTCGGTCCTGAATGGCGGCGGCAGCTGGCCGAACGGGAACAAGAACGCCTCGGCCAAGGAATGGCTGGCGCTGGCCCAGGCCTATCACGAAGCGTCGATGAAGACCGACATGGCGATCCAGGTGCCGGTGATCTGGGGCACCGATGCGGTCCATGGACACAACAATGTCCCGGGCGCCACCCTGTTCCCGCATAACATCGGCCTCGGCGCGGCGCGCAATCCGCAGCTGGTGCGCGAGATCGGCGCAGCCACCGCGAAAGCCGTGCGCGCGACCGGTATCGCCTGGGTGTTCGGCCCGACGCTGGCGGTGGTGCGCGACGACCGCTGGGGGCGCACCTACGAGAGCTATGGCGAGAACCCGGAGATCGTGCGCAGCTACGCCGGCGAATACGTGAAGGGCATGCAGGGTACGTTCAAGGATGACGCCAACACCATCGCCACCGCCAAGCACTTCATCGGCGATGGCGGCACCGAGAACGGCAAGGACCGCGGCGTGACCCGGGCCAGCGCCAGCGAACTGCTGAACATTCACGGCGCCGGCTACCTGCCGGCGCTGGAGGCAGGCGCGCAGACCGTGATGGTGTCGTTCAACAGCTGGACCGATCCGAGCACCGGCACCGAATACGGCAAGCTGCATGGCAGCAAAGCGGCGATGACCGATATCCTCAAGAACAAGACTGGCTTCGACGGCTTCATCGTCACCGACTGGAATGGTCTTGGTGAAGTCAAAGGCTGCCGCAACGACAGCTGCGCCCAGGCCATCAACGCCGGCGTCGACATGGTGATGGTGCCGGACGACTGGAAGGCCTTCATCGCCAACACCACCAAGCAGGTGGAAAACGGCGAGATTCCAATGAGCCGCATCGACGACGCCGTCACCCGCATCATCCGCGTCAAGCTGCGCGCCGGCCTGTTCGACAAGAGCCCGGCCCAGAACGCATATGCCGGCAAGGATGACGCGATGCAGGCGCGCGCACTGGCGCGCCAGGCGGTGCGCGAATCGCTGGTGCTGCTCAAGAATGAAGGACCGGCACTGCCACTCAAGCGCGGCCAGAAGATCCTGGTGGTCGGCAAGAGCGCCGACGATCTGTCGAACCAGAGCGGCGGCTGGACCATCACCTGGCAAGGCACCGCCAACACCAACGCGGATTTCAAGAATGCCGACACCATCCTGGCTGGCATTCGCGAAGCAGCCGGCAGTGAGAACGTGACCTTCAGCGCTGATGCGAAAGGGGTCGATGTGTCGAAGTTCGACGCCGTGGTGGCCGTGATCGGCGAGCGTCCGTATGCGGAAGGCGACGGCGACATCCACCCGTCCGGCACCCTGCGCCACAGCAGCCGCTATCCGGAAGACCTGGCGGTGCTGAAAAGCGTTGCCGGCAAGGGTAAGCCTGTGGTCACCGTGATGGTCACCGGCCGCCCGGTATATGCCAACGACCTGCTCAATCTGTCCGACACCTTCATCTCGGCCTGGCTGCCGGGGTCCGAAGGCAAGGGCGTGTCCGACCTGCTGGTGGCCGGCGCCCAGCGCTATGAGTTCAAGGGCAAGCTGCCGTTCTCGTGGCCGAAGTCGGCGTGCCAGACCAAGCTCAATGTCGGCGACAAGGATTACGCGCCGCTGTTCGCCTACGGCTACGGCCTGCAGGCCGGCGCCCGCTCGAAGCTCGGCAAGCTCAATGAAACGATTCCCGCGGGCGGCTGCAGCGCCAGCAACACCTTCCCGCTGTTCAGCCAGGCCGACCGTACCAGCTATCCACTGGTGATCCGTAGCGGCCAGCAAACCACGGTGCTGGGTGCGGACCTGAACGCCACCTTCAAGCTGCCCAACGTGAGCGCCGCCACCGCGCAAGTCAATACCCAGCAGGACGCGAAACTGGTCACCTGGAGCGGCCCGGCCACGTTCGAAGCGCGCGGCAAGCGCGCCATGGTGCTGCCGAGCGCGGCATCGAAGGACGGCGCACTGCGTTTCGACACCATTGTTTCCAAGGCGCCGGCCGGTCGCGTGACGTTGGCGATGGGGGCAACGCAACTGAACGCCACCGCCCTGTTCAAGCGCCTGGCCGGCATCGGCAAGCAGACCATCAATATCCCACTGGCCTGCTTCAAGGGCGTCGATCTGGCCAAGGTCGACACCCCGTTCAGCATCACCAGCGATGCAGACTTCGCGGCCGCTTTCGCGAATATCGAAATTGCCGGCGGCGGCGCCAAAGAAGCGGACGCGGTGCGTTGCGAGGAACTGAAATGACACAGGAGCTGCGCCTGCTGGCCGACATCGGCGGCACCAACGCACGCTTCGCCCTGCAGGCCGGCAGCGGCGGTGATTTCGACGACATCGAAGTCCTGTCCTGCGCCGCCTACCCGACGCTGGGCGAGGCCATGCGCGCATACCTGGCCAACGCACGTGCACGCGGACTGGCGGTCGACGGCCTGCGCCACGCGGCGCTGGCAATCGCCAACCCGGTCGAGGGCGACGAGGTGAAGATGACCAACCACCACTGGAGCTTCTCGATCGAGGCGCTGCGGCGGGAAGCGGGTTTGAGCACCCTGCTGGTGGTGAACGACTTCGCCGCGCTGGCGATGGCGCTGCCGCACCTGGCGCCAGGCGGCAAGCGCCGCATCGGCGGCGGCGTCGAACTCGCGGAGCGTCCGATCGGCTTGATCGGCCCCGGCACCGGTCTCGGCGTCTCGGGCGTGATCCCGGCCGGCGGGCGCTGGACCGCGCTGGCCGGCGAAGGTGGCCATGTCAGCTTCGCTCCTGTCAATCGTGACGAAGTGGCGATCCTGGAAGCGCTGTGGGGCGAGTACGGCCACGTCTCGGCCGAACGCCTGCTGTCGGGCATGGGGCTGGAACTGATCCATTGGGCGCGCACCGGCAAGCGCCTGCAGGCGGCCGCGATCACCGGCGCCGCGCTCGATGGTTCGTCCAGCGATTGCCTCGGCACCGTCGACATGTTCTGCGCAATCCTGGGCAGCGTGGCCGGCAACGTGGCGCTGACGCTGGGCGCGACCGGCGGTATGTACATCGGCGGCGGCATCGTGCCGCGCCTGGGAGACCTGTTCGAACGCTCGGCGTTTCGCGCGCGCTTCGAAGACAAGGGGCGCCTGGGTGACTACCTGGCGCGCATTCCGACTTACTTAATTACTGAACAATACCCCGCGTTGCAGGGTGTTTCGGCTATGCTGTCGGATCGAGTCAATACTCTGCAATAACAACGGAGACCGCATGCAGAACCCAGTCCAGAACCCGACCGTGGCCAGCGCCGCCGCGGAAGGTGAACACAGTCAGCAAACCGGCGCGCTGGTTATCGTCACCATCCTGTTCTTCATGTGGGGCCTGATCACGTCGCTCAACGACGTCCTGATCCCGCACCTGAAATCGATCTACACCCTCACCTACATGCAGGCGATGCTGGTGCAGTTCTGCTTCTTCGGCGCCTACTTCATCGTCTCGCTGCCGGCCGGCGCCTTGATCCGCCGCCTGGGTTACCAGAACGGCGCCGTCACCGGCCTGATGATCGCGGCCGCCGGTTGCGCCCTGTTCTACCCGGCCTCGAATGGCGGCTACGGCATGTTCCTGTTCGCGCTGTTCGTGCTGGCCAGCGGCATCACCATCCTGCAGGTGGCGGCCAATCCTTACGTCACCGTGCTCGGACCTGCGCGCACCGCCGCCAGCCGCCTGACCCTGACCCAAGCCTTCAATTCGCTGGGCACCACCGTGGCGCCGGCGCTGGGCGGGATCCTGATCCTGTCGACCGTGGTCCTCAGTGCCGACCAGCTGGCGCTGCTGCCGGTCGCCGAACAGGCCGCGCACAAAGCCGCCGAAGCGGCTGCGGTGCAGGGCCCGTATTTGGGCCTGGCCGCGGCGCTGGCGCTGCTGGCGGTGCTGTTCGCCCTGGCCCGCCTGCCGAAGATCGCGTTCGAGGAAACCACCGTTGCGGTCGACGGCAAGGGCGGCGCGATGGCGTACCGCCACCTGGTGCTGGGCGTGCTCGGTATCTTCCTGTACGTCGGCGCGGAAGTGAGCATCGGCAGCTTCCTGATCAACTTCATCGGCGAGCCGCACATCGCGGGCCTGAGCCACGCCGACGCGTCGCGCTACGTCAGCATGTACTGGGGCGGCGCCCTGATCGGCCGCTTCATCGGCTTCGCCGTGATGCGTTATGTCAGCCCGGGCAAATCGCTGGCGGTCACCGCCCTTGGTTCGATCGCGCTGGTCTTGACCGCGACCTTCACCAGCGGCAGCGTGGCCATGTGGGCGATCATCGCGGTCGGCTTGTGCAACTCGATCATGTTCCCGACCATCTTCAGCATGGCGCTGCATGGCCTGGGCAAGTTCACCGGCCAGGGTTCGGGCTTCCTGTGCATGGCGATCGTTGGCGGCGCCGTGGTGCCGTTCATCCAGGGCATCCTGGCCGACACCATCGGCCTGCAGATCTCGTTCCTGGTGCCGGCCGCATGCTACCTGTTCGTGCTGTACTACGGCGTCAAGTACGCCAATCTGCACAAGCAGACCGTCGCCGTGGACTGATCGGCTGCAGCATCAAAAAAGCCCGCGAATTTTTCGCGGGCTTTTTTTTGGTGACGACGCTTACTTTGGCGCGGCGCAGTAACGCGCCACATACTGCTGGTGTGTCGGCAGCTGGCTCACGGTCTTGTCGACCGAGGCCTTGATCGAAGCGAGGAAGTGATTCAACTCGGCGTCGCCCATCAGGTCGGCCGATTGATGGTGCTGCAGCGGCATGATGCCCTGCCCGATCATCACCTGGATCCAGGAGTTCTCGGCAAACAGCTCGTTCGGCACCCGGAACACGCGCCCGGTCTGGCGGAACAGATCGATGCGGTGCTGCAGCGATGTCGGCACCGTCATGTCGCGCGCCTGGCGCCAGTACAGGGTATCTGCGCGGTTGGTCACCTTGTAGTGCAGAATGATGAAGTCGCGGATGTGTTCCACCTCCGTCGCGGCCTGCTTGTTGTATTCGTCGATGTCGCTCTGGGCGATGCCGTCGGCCGGAAACATCTGCATCAGGCGGATGATCGAGCGCTGGATCAGGTGGATGCTGGTCGATTCGATCGGCTCCAGGAAGCCGCTCGACAGGCCGATCGCCACGCAGTTGCCTTTCCAGACCTGCTTGCGCTGGCCCGGCGTGAAGCGCAGCACGCGCGGCTTCATTAGCGCTTCGCCTTCGACGTTGTCGACCAGCGCCTGCAGCGCCTGCTCCTGCTCGACGTGGCGGCTGGAGAACACGATACCGTTACCGACCCGGTGCTGCAGCGGAATGCGCCATTGCCAGCCGAAGCCGTGCGCGATCGAGCGCGTGTACGGCACCGCGTCGCCGACGGACATGGTCTGCATGGCGGCGGCGCTGTCGTTGAACAGCCATTGCGACCAGTCCTCGTATTCGACACCCAGCGCTTCGCCGATCAGCAGCGCGCGAAAGCCCGTGCAATCGATGAACAGGTCGCCCTCGACATCCACGCCCGAATCGAGCGTCAGCGAGCGGATATGGCCCGTCAGCGCGCTGGTGGTAACGTCGACGATCTTGCCTTCGATGCGCTGCACGCCGAAACGCTCGCTGAACGTGCGCAGATACTTTGCGTAGGCGCTGGCGTCGAGGTGATAGGCGTAGTTCATACCGCCGCGCGGCAGGTGGGCGAAGCGATTTTCTTGCGCCGCGCGCAGCTCGAGGCAATAGTCGCCGTAGTCGCCGGCCAGGCCGCGCTCGCGGCCCTTGCGCCAGAAGTGCTGGAAGCCGGCGGTCCAGTGGTCGGTGCCGGTCATGCCGAACGAGTGGATATAGTCTTCGCCCACATCGCGCCAGCCTTCGAAGCCGATACCCAGTTTGAAGGTGGCGTTGGTCGCGGCCATGAACTCCTGCTCGTTAATCTCGAGCAGGTTGTGGAAGTTGATCAGGGTCGGGATGGTGGCTTCGCCCACGCCGACGGTGCCGATCTCGTCCGACTCGATCAGCTTGATCTCGAGGCGCTTGCCCAGCACCTTCGAGATGCAGGCGGCCGCCATCCAGCCGGCGGTGCCGCCGCCGGCGATGATCACGCGCCGGATCGGGCGGCCTTTGAGTCCTGTGTCTCCGTTGTTCTTGTTGTCCACCTGCGGTCTCCTGTCAGCGGTTAATCCGCTTTAATAATTGGGCGCGGATCGCACGCGCCGCGTTGTCGTCGATGGGACCGAGCATGCGGCGCGCGGCCGGCGGGATATGTGCCGAGGTGTCATCATCGGCCTCGAACACGTAGTGGCGGAACAGTTCGGCCCAGGCCTGGCGCTGCGCCGGCGGCAGGTCGCGCACCGACAGCAGCGCGTGCATCAGGGCATTGGTCGGCGTATCCATCCACTCGGGCGACTGGCGCCACCAGTAATTCACCAGCACATTGAAGCGATCCAGCGCCTCGACGTGGTGCCACCACATGCTGGGGATGAACAGCGCGTCGCCAGGTTCCATTTCGGCCACCAGCGCGTGCTCCATGGCTTGGGCGAAGCGCGGGAAGCGCTCCAGGTCGGGCCTGGCAAAATCGACCAGGCTGATGGCCTGCCCGGCCGGCGTGAAGTCGAGCGGGCCGACATACAGGTTGTGCTGCTGGCCCGGCGGGAACAGCGTGAAGCGGCGCCGGCCCACCGCGACGCAGGCCAGGTTGTCAGGCAGGTCGTAGTGGGCGGCGATCACGGTGTGGTTGCCGATCCAGATGCTGGCCAGCGCTTCGCGCCCTTTCAGGTCGACGTCATTCTCGCCACGAAAACCGGGCAGTGCACCTTCGATCGAGGTCGAGCCGACGTAGATCGTGGGCGACGGTTCGGTCTGTGCGTGCTTTTCCAGCTCGGCCAGCACGGTGTCGAGGCGCACCCGCACCGGATAAAAATTAAAGCCGCTCAGGTCTTCGTTGTAGCCGAAGCGGCCGTCGATTTCGGGCGCGCCGAGCATGGCGTTGACGGTGGCGTCGCGGTAGAAGCGGCGCAGGTAGGCATCGGCCGCCTGCGGCGACGCCAGGCCCGCCTGCACCATCGGCCAGTCGCGCACCAGGCCACGTAACACCAGCGGTTCGGTTGACGTCAGAATTTCCGCGCCCAGATCGCCCGGGCGCAGGCCCGAGATGTCGCGGATCGGTTTAGCGGCGGGCAGCATCGCGTTTGTTCTTGCGATCGACCAGGGCGCGGAAGTTCGACAGCGACGCCATGGCGAAGTAGATCGGTGGCAGGTAGCCGGCTGCGTGCAGCTCGTTGATGGCGGCAGCGTCCAGCGCAGCCAGGCGTTCTTCGGCGATGGTGAAAAAGCCCGCCAGGCGATTCTGCGAGCCGTCGTCCAGCGTCAGGTCGAACGTGAAGCCTTCCAGCAGCTCATGGCGCATCAACGCGTCAATGAAGCCGACATCGGCCTGCACGCCCTGGTGGATGTTCGACAGCACCTCGTTGATGTGTTCCAGGTATTCGCTGGCGCCGCCGTGCTCCTTGAAGACCGGCTGGCCTTCGGTCTTGCTCACGCGCGGGTTATCGAGGTCGATCTGGATCATCAGTTCGTCGCCGCTCCGGCCGATCATGAACGGCTGGCGCTCGAGCAGCAGCGGTACCGTGTGCGCGTCCCAGCGGCCGTCGTCGAGGAACAGGTTTTCGTCTTCCATGAAGCCGAGCAGCGCGATGGCTTCAAAGCGCTTGCCGTCATCGGACTGGCGGAAGATGATCGGATAGTGACCCTGCAGCGCGCGAAATTCGGTAGCGAAGGTCGGCACCCAGGCGACGTCGCTGCCCAGGTCCGGGCGATGGCCGGTGATGATGCGCAGGTCCTTGTGCTCGATGTTGTTCAGCAGGGCGATATTGGGCATGTAAGTCTCGTTGTCGTAATGGTGATGCCGGGGCGGCGCTGTTGTCGGCCAGGGGCGCGCAAAGAAAAAGGCGGCGCGCCGGTCCGGGACCGACCTGCCGCCATCTTCGTAAAACGCAAAGCACGTTGTACTTCACTGCGCGACTTCCTGAAACCGACCAGGCAAGTCTACCCCGAAAACGGGCCGTGGCGACACTGGCCACGGCCCGTTTTGTCATGCGCTACGGGTCAGAACTTGTAGCGCGCGGCGAGCATGTAGCGCGGGCCGGACTGGGTCACGAACAGCAACTGCGACTTGGTGCGGCCGTGGATGCGCTGGATCTCGTCGGTCAGGTTGATAGCCTCGAACGACAGGCTCAGGTTCTTGTTGACGTTGTAGCCGATGCTCAGGTCAAGCTGGCCGTAGGCTTCGACATAGTTCGGATTCGGACCCGAGCCGTCGAAGGTCGACGACAGGAATTCGTCGCGCCAGTTGTAGGCTGCGCGCACGTTCCACTTGTCGTTCTCGAAGATGCCGACCAGGTTGGCCGAGTCGCCCAGGCCGACCAGCGCAAACTGTTCGCCGAGGCTGGCGTTGTCGTACTTCAGGCCCGAGTTGACATAGGTGTAGTTGGCCTGGAAGCCGAAGCCGCTGTTGCCGAACATGTGCTGGACGTTGAATTCCAGGCCGCGGATACGGGCTTCCTTCTGGTTCGAGTACGACGTGATGCGGAAGTCCGCGATCGGATCGTCACCCACGGCGATGATGTCCCCTTCCGCATTGCCCGCCGGGTTGTCCGGACGATTCACGACACCGTTCGTACCCGCGTAGGTCCGCAGGATGTAATTGCGGATGCAGGTGGTATCGGCAGTGGCGCAGCCGTTGGCCAGCGCCGCATTCCAGCGCGGACCGCCAACCGGGGTGCGGATGCCGAATGGCTGGGCGATGATCTGCGATTGGCCGGCGTAGTTCTCGAGCGACTTGCGGAAGTGGTTGACCGAGACGAAGCTCTGGCGATCGTAGTACCACTCCAGGGCCAGGTCGATGTTCTTCGACTTGACCGGTTCCAGCGCCGGGTTGCCCTGCGAGCCGGTGCCGCCGTTCACGCGCGCCTGGCGATCCAGCACCTGGCCGCCGGCGATCTGGTCGTAGCGTGGACGGCCGATGGTTTCGCCATAGCTGAAGCGGCCCTTGATGTCGTCGCGCAGCGCGATGTCGGCGTCGAAGCTTGGCAGCACATTGCTGTACTTGCCCTTCAGGGTGGTGAAGCTGGCGGGACCGAACAGCACCGGCAATTCGTTCTGCGACACCCAGCTCAGGGCGGTGGCGGTGGGCACCAGCGCGGTCGAAGTGACGTCGGTCTTTTCATAGCGCACGCCGAGCGAGGTATTGATCGGGAAGCGGCCATCGAACTCGGTGTTGAACTGCAGGTACAGGCTCTTCGACTTTTCTTCGGTGCGCTGGTCGGTGGTGTAGTCGGTGCGCGGCAGGTACTCGTTCGGCTTGCCGGTAGCGGCGGCGGCCAGCTGGCGCACTTCGTCGAAGTTGAAGGTGTTGAAGGTGTTGAACAGCGCCGGGTTGCCGCTGCCGTTGATGTTGTCGAAGTACTTGGACAGGGTCTCGGCATGGAACACGCTGGCCGGATAGTCGGCCGGGCTGGTGGCGCCGCCCCAGGTGTCGCGCTGCATCACCGAGAACGCCGAGCGGTAATCGACCTTGGTCGCGCCGAGGCCAAATTTCAACTCGGACGCTTCCAGCATCTTCCAGCTGCCATGGGTCTGCACCTGGTCGACTTCGGTCTTCATGTAGCCGTTCTCGAACACCGAGCCGGTGACCTGCTGCGGCGCGCGATTGAAGTCGGCGCCCTGGATGCTCAGGACCGGGAAGTCTTCCGAGAAGTCGACCGTGGTGTTGCCGCGGCTGAAGCTGGCGGTGCTGAGGGTATTGCTCGAGCCGAATGGGCTGTTCGGGGTCGATTCGGCCGACGAACTGTGCATGTCGAGTTCGAGGCGCACGTCGCTGTTGACGCGCCATGCGGCATTGAAGCCGAGCGATTTGTTCTCGCTCTTGGTCGCGAAGTCGGCGCCGCCCATCGCGATGTCGGCGGTGGCAGGGTTGATGAATTCCGTGTACTGCAGCGGCGCCGCCACCGGACCATCGGTCCAGTTGCTCGACGACGGGCCGAAGTTGAACCAGGCCGACATGTCGGCGCGGCGGGTATGGATCTTGTTTTCCGAGTAGGTGTAGTCGAGCGTGGTGGTCAGGTCCTTGTTCGGCGCGAACTGGAACACCACCTGGCCATTGGTGCGCTCGCGCTGCACGCCGCTCATGTTGTAGTTCAGGTTTTGCGGCAGCTGGTAGATGTCGCCCGGGCCCGGACGGTTGGTGATGTTCTCGAATCCGGCTTCGCCCGGCAGCGGGATGCTGATGTCGCCATCCTGCTCGCCGCGCACCGGACCGCGCCAACCGTTCGAGACCGCGGCGCGGTTGTAGCCCAGGTTGCGCTCCTGGTAGCTGGCCGACAGGCCGATGCCGAAGCGGCCATCGGCAGACGTATTGCTGTAGATACCGGACAGTTCAGGCGTGACCTTGTTACCGTGCTTGATGTCGCTCGGCAGGTTGCTGGCCGAGGTGTCATGTACGCCCTTGATGCCGACGCTGGCCTGCATGCCGGGACGCGACAGCGGACGCGCGGTGATCACGTTGATGGTGGCGCCCACGCCGCCGGTCGGGGTTTCGGCGCGGCTCGACTTGTACACCTGCAGCTGCGAGATCGCTTCCGAAGCCAGATTGGCAAAATCGAAGGCGCGGCCGTTACGGTCGCCCAGGTTCGAGTTCGGCATCTGGCGGCCGTTGAGCAGCACCAGGTTGAAGTCGGGGCCGACGCCGCGCACGGTGATCTTCGAGCCTTCTCCGATTTCGCGGTCGATCGACACGCCCGAGATGCGCTGCAGCGACTCGGCCAAGTTGGTGTCCGGGAATTTGCCGATGTCTTCGGCGACGATACCGTCGACGAAACCCTGCGCGTTGCGCTTGAGATTGAGCGACGATTCGAGACTGGCGCGCAGGCCAGTGACAACCACGGTCTGGGCGCCCGCTTGCGCAGGGCCGGTGATCGAGGCGGTGGGATTGCTGGCGGCGTCGGTGGCCTGCTCGGGAGCGCTGGTTGGAGTCTGCGCCTGTTCCTGGGCGAATGCCGGCATGAATGCGGCGCAGGCGCTGGCAACGGCCAGGCTGATCAAGGTCTGTTTAGCCTTCGGGTAGTACATGTCTTCTCCTGTCTTTTTTATAAATATGACCGTCAACCATCCACGGTGTCTCCTGCCAATGCAGGGGTCCTCTTTCCCCTGCCGCCCTACCGCTCCTTCACGCCCCGCCACCTCCTTGCCGGACTGGCCCTGTTACTGGCGGGGACCACCCATCCCGACGCTGCAGTACGTCGACGCCACGCGCGCAAGTCGCAGCAACGACGACACCGGCAGATGCCGGTGTCGTCGTTGCGTGGTCGCTTGCGATGGCGCGCGCGGTGCGTGGTTTCATGTGTCCTCGGGTCCTTGGCGGGTATGCCGTTGGGTATCGAAGTCCGCTTGTCGGAGCATGGAAACGTTTCCATGTAGTTGTCTGAATATTAGGGTTAGGAAAATAAATTGTCAACGGAATCTCCATGCGTACGCGGCCATGCATGACGTAGTTTTGCAACACCCTGGTGCAGACGTCGGAGTGACAGCTGGTCGATAATCTGACGCTGGTGCTCGTCCTTTCTTGCGTTGACACAGGTGCTATAGTCGAGCTGTTATTTTGGTAGCGTTTCCAAATCGGAGCATGAATGCACCATTTTCTTGCCGTTCTGTTCAAGCGTCTGGCGCCATTGCCGATTGCGCTCGGTGTCACCTTTGCCAATACAGCGCACGCCGCCGACCCTGGTTTCCGCTGGCCCGACGGCGCACGCGCCGCGGTCAGCCTGGCCTACGACGACGCGCTCGATTCGCAGCTCGACAACGCGATCCCCGCGCTCGAGCGCCATGGCCTGCGCGGCACCTTTTATCTGCAGCTATCGAATCCACCGGTGGCCGCACGCATGGATGGCTGGCGCGCTGCCGCCCGGCGCGGGCACGAACTGGGCAACCACAGCCTGTTCCACCAGTGTTCGGGCGGCGGCGCGGACCGCGGCTGGGTCGCGCGCCATCGCGACCTGGACACCACGAGCGCGGAGCAGATGCGCGACCAGGTGCAAGTGGCCAATACGATGCTGACGGCGATCGACGGCAAACGTGAGCGCACCTACACCGCGCCGTGTGGCGACGTGCTGGCGGCCGGACGCGATTACCTGCCGCTGCTGCAGGGTGATTTTGTCGCCATCAAAGCCGGTCATGGACGGCCGGCGGTGCCGGCGTCGATGCGCGACGTCGATCCCTATATGGTCGGCTCGGCCGGTCCGGTCGGCGCCAGCGGCCAGGAACTGATCGCGCTGGTCAAGCAGGCCGGCGCGCGCGGGACCATGGTCGCCTTCACCTTTCACGGCATCGGCGGCGACCACCTGAGCGTGTCGAACGAAGCGCACGAAGAGCTGCTGCGCTTCCTGGCGGCGCATCGCAAGCAGTACTGGACCGATACCTTCCTGAGCATCATGCAGCACGTGCGGCGCGAGCAGGCGCGCCAACCACAATAACAAGGAGGAGACCCCATGAAGACGATTAGCGGACTGGCCGCGCTGCTGGTGCTGGCCCTGGGCGCAGGCTGCGCCAGTCAAACGGCCACGCCACCGGCAGCAGCACCCGCCGGCTGGACACTGGCCTGGAGCGATGAATTCGATGGCGCTACGCTCGACCGCAGCACGTGGGCACTTGAAACGGGTGGCCATGGCTGGGGCAACAAGGAGCTGCAGTTCTATACCGACCGGCCAGACAACGTGCGTGTCGGCGGCGGCCTGCTGACCATCGAAGCGCGCAAGGAACGCTATCAGGGCAGCGAATACACCTCGGCGCGTTTGAAAACCGCGGGGCTGAAGGAAACGCAGTACGGGCGCTACGAGGCGAGCATCAAGATCCCCAAAGGCCAGGGCATCTGGCCGGCGTTCTGGATGCTGGGCGCGAACATCAAGGACGCTGGCTGGCCCAGGAGCGGCGAAATCGACATCATGGAAATCATCGGCAAGGAGCCGGGCAATTCATACGGCACGCTGCACGGGCCGGGCTACTCGGGCGAGCATGGGTTCAGCAAGGCGATCGCGCTTCAGGGCGCAGAATATGGCGACGACTTCCACGTGTTCGCCGTCGAATGGGAGCCGGGCGAGATCCGCTGGTACCGCGACGGCATCCACTTCCACACCGCACGGCCCGATCTGGTCAAGGGCGAGTGGGTGTTCGATCATCCCTTCTTCGTGTTGCTGAACCTGGCCGTGGGCGGGGCCTGGCCGGGGTATCCGGACGCCACGACGCCATTCCCGCGCCAGATGCTGGTCGATTACGTGCGCGTGTACCAGAAGGCTACGCCCGCGCGCTGACTCGCGCGCCAATGGCCCGGCGCCCGGAAAAGGCGCGAAATGTGGGCCTGCTCTGCAAGCAATGCGCGACAGTGAGAGAATGCCCTCCCTGGCGAAAATTTGACCCATGCCACACATGGGTAACACAGCGCCAGCATCCTCGACATCCATCGCCATGGCTGCGCGGCGCCGGTCCTGCCGGCGCGCCGCAGGCCAGGCTGTCCGCATCAGAAAGAGCATCATGACCGCATTGTTTACTCCCTTCGAACTCAAATCCGTCCACCTGCGCAACCGCATCGCGGTGCCGCCGATGTGCCAGTACAGCGCCGTCGACGGCGTCACCAACGACTGGCACCGCGCCCACTACGCCTCGATCGCGCGCGGCGGCGCCGGCCTGGTGGTGGTGGAAGCGACCGCCGTCTCGCCGGAAGGCCGCATCACCCCGGGCTGCACCGGCCTGTGGAACGACGCGCAAGTGGCCGGCATGGCTGCCATCGCCCAGGAAATCAAGAACGGCGGCGCCGTCGCCGGCATCCAGATCGCGCACGCCGGCCGCAAGGCCAGCGCCAACCGTCCGTGGGAAGGCGACGACCACATCGCCAATGAAGACGCGCGTGGCTGGCAGACGGTGGCGCCGTCCGCCGTCGCCTTCGGCGCCAACCTGCCGAAGCAACCCGAGGCCCTGAGCCTGGACGACATCGCGCGCATCAAGAGCGACTTCGTGGCTGCGGCGCGGCGCGCCGTGACCGCCGGCTTCGAGTGGCTGGAACTGCACTTCGCGCACGGCTACCTGGGCCAGAGCTTCCTGTCGCCGCATTCGAACCGGCGCGATGATGCTTATGGTGGCGACTTCGAAGGCCGCAGCCGCTTCCTGCTCGAGACCCTGGCGGCGGTGAAGGAAGTGTGGCCGGAACACCTGCCGCTGACCGCGCGCATGGGCGTGATCGAGTTCGACGGCCGCGACGAAGAAACGTTGAATGAGGCGATCGAGCTGACGCGCCGCATGCGCGCCGGTGGCCTGGATTTGCTGAGCGTGAGCGTGAACTTCACCATCCCGCAAACCAACATCCCGTGGGGCCCGGCATTCCTGGCGCCATATGCCGAACGGGTGCGCCGCGAAACCGGCATCGCCGTGGCGTCGTCGTGGAATATCGACGACCCGAAGGTGGCGAACCGCGTGGTGCAGGAAGGTCAGATGGACTTGGTGATGATCGGGCGCGCCTTCCTGGCCGATCCGCACTATGTGTACCGCGCCGCGCGCGAATTGGGTATGGAGCAGCCGTGGGATGTGCTGCCGCCGCAGTACGCGCACTGGCTGTCGCGTTACCACCAGGCGTAACTTCTATCCCGCCTTGAGCGGAGGCGGCGCCGGCCGCAGGGGCGTGGCGCGGCCGGCCAGGTCGCGTCCCAGCACCAGGCGCAGGTCGGCCGGCGCGCATTTGTCCACCTCGCGCAATTCGGCGCTGCCCAGGCGCCGCGCCAGCCGGCGCGCAGCCGCGTGCCGGCCCGGCTCGTACTCGATGCGGGTCTGGTCGACCGCGAACCCCGGCTCGTTCGACAGGCGCGTCACTTGCAGGTTCGGTTCATCGATGTCGCGCGACACTGCGCGCGCCATGCCGGCGATGCCGTTGCCGTTGCGGATTTCAAGCAGGGCCACGCCTTCCAACGGCGCTGCCGCCGGTACCTTGGTAGACGCCATTGCGGCTACCCGAGGCACCGTCGTGCGCCGCAGTTCCATCATCCCATCGACACCCACGTGCACATATGCCTGGCCCCAGCCCGGGTTTGTTTGCGCGGACTGCGGTGTCTGCAACGCCTGATCGAGCGCTGCCACCTCGGTGCTGCTGCCGGTGGCGGCGATGTCGGCGCGCAGGTCATGCTGGCGCAGGGTTTCGGCCTGGCGCAGCATCTGCTGCGCGCGCTCTTCCTGCCCCTGCTGGCGCAGGGTCTGGCCCAGCAGCTGCCAGGTGCGGTAGTTCAGCGGGTCGAGCAGACAGGCTTTTTCCAGCGCCGCCGTCGCCGCTTGCGGCTCGTTGTTCAAAATATGTGCGCGTCCCAGATTGCTGAACAGGTAAGCGCCCGACGGGCCTGAAGCCACCGTCAATGGCGCGGTCAGCTCGCGCCAGATCGCGATCGCCTGCGCCAGCTCGCGCCGCTCGACGTGAAGCGCCGCCAGGCCGTTGCGGGCGTCAAGATGCAGGGGGGCGATCTGCAGCGCGTTCTGATAAGCGGCGCGCGCCGCATCCGGACGCCCGGCCAGCTGGTGCGCGCGGCCGGTGCGGTACGCCTGGTCGGCGCCATCGCCCTGCGTATGCGCGGTGCGCTGCCCGAGCGGCGCACACGAAGCCAGCGCGGTGCACAGCAAGGTCAGGGAAATCACTCGTTTCATAAAAAACTCCAACAGGTCAGCGCGCACCGGGCAGCGTGCCCAGCGTGCGCGAAATCTGGATCGCGGCCGGTCCCAGCAAGACCATCAGCAGCGTCGGGAAGATGCAGAAGATCAGCGGGAACAAGAGCTTGAGGCCGATTTTGGCGGCGCATTCCTCGGCCAGCACGCGGCGCTTGTGGCGCAGGTTTTCGGCATGCACGCGCAGCGAGTCGCCGACGCTGGTGCCGAAGCGCTCGGATTGGATCAGCATCGCCACCAGCGTGTCGACGTCTTCCACGCCCGAGCGCAGCGCGAAGTTGCGCAGCGCCCTCTCCTTGCTGAAACCGGCGCGCATTTCCATCAGCACCAGCTGCAATTCCTGCGCCAGCACTGCGCTCTTGATGTGGATTTCACCGGCCACCTTGACCATCGCCCGCTCCAGGCTGAGGCCAGCTTCGACGCACACGGTGAGCAGGTCGAGCGCATCCGGGATGGTCTCGAAGATTTCGCGCCGGCGCCGCGCCACCAGCCGCGCCAGCACCGCGTTCGGCAAGTAGTAGCCGAGCGAGGCGGCCAACAGCAGCACCGCCAGCACCTTGCCGCCGCCCAGTGCGGCGCCGTGCAGCACCAGGAACGGCGCCGACAGCAGCGGCAGCAGCAACGCCAGGCCGGTCTTGGACGCGAAATACAGGGTCGGCGCGGCCGCACTGCGCCAGCCGGCGTTCATGAAGCGCGTGCGCAGCGTCGACTTTTCCCAGCCTTCTTCGGGAATCGACAATTTGGTGAGTGGCTTGGCGACGCTGGCGACACGCTCGATCCAGCGCACCCCGGCCTCGCTGGCGCCGGCGCGCCGGCCCAGGAACAGGCGCAAGCGCTCACGCAATGCCAATGGTGCGAACAGGGCGAAGCCGAGCCAGGCCAGCGCGCAGACGACAACGAAGACGATCAGCAAGAAGAGTAACTGGGTCGATTCCATGAGAGCCTCACACGCGGATGCGAATGACCTTGCGCAGCCAGACTACGCCGAACGCGATCATGCCCACGCCGATCCACAGCAGGCGCTGGCCGCTCGGATCGGTCCACAACATGGTGATGTAATCGGGGCTGCTGACCATCATCACCCCCATCACCACCAACGGCAGCAGGCCCAGGATCCAGGCCGACATCCGTCCTTCGGCCGACAGCACGCGCACATGCGCGACCAGTTTCAGGCGCGCGCGGATGATCTGGCTGATGTTGCCGAGGATTTCGGCCAGGTTGCCGCCCGACTCGCGCTGGATCAGCACTGCGATCACCAGGTAGCGCAGGTCGGTCAGCGGAATGCGTGCGGCCAGTCCGTGCAGGGCCTCGTTCATCGGCACGCCATAATTGATTTCTTCACGCGCGACGCGAAATTCACCGGCCAGCGGCTCGGGCAACTCGTTGCCGACGATCTGCAGCACATTGGTGAACGAGTGGCCGGCGCGCAGCGCGCGCGCGATGAAGTCGGCCGCCTCGGGCAGCTGGTGCTCGATGCGCACCAGCCGGCGCATGCGCTTGCGCCGCAGCAGGCCCCAGGGCAGCAGCAGGCCGCCGGCGGCGACCAGCGCGCGCACCGGCGCCGGCATCCCCGCGGCGGCCGGCAACGCCAGCGGCAGCATGAGCGCCAGCAGCATGCCGCCGAACGAAGCGGCCACGAACTGGGCCACGCTCCAGCTGGCGCCGGACTGCACCAGCAACGCGTCGATCCCGTGCGCCGGCTTGAAGCGGTGCAGCAGCCGGTCCAGCGCCGGCGCCTGGCTGTAACGGCGCTGCTTGAGGATCGAGATGCGCTCGCCCGAGCGGCTGCCAAGGCCACCGGACATGACCTGCAGGCGGCGTGCAATACGGCGCGCCGCCGCGCCGTGGGTGCTCATCCACCACAGATAGAAGCCTTCGAATGCCAGGATCACTGCCGCGAACAGCAGCACCACGAAACCGTAAAAGAACGCGTCCATGATGTCCTTTCACTCGAATACGCGGTCGGGATCGAACGCGTCTTCCGGCACCGGCGCGCCGAACAGCTTGAGGCGGTCGGCGAAGCGCGGGCGCACGCCGGTGGCGTAGAAGTGGCCCTGCACCTTGCCTTCGGCATCGACCCCGCGCTGCTCGAAGCGGAAGATTTCCTGCATCGAGATGATGTCGCCCTCCATGCCGGTGATTTCCTGCAGGCTGACCACCTTGCGCGTGCCGTCGGTCAGGCGCGAGGCCTGCACCACCACCGTCACCGCCGACACGATCTGCTGGCGGATGGCGCGCGGGGTCAGGTTGACGGCGGCCATGCTGACCATGTTTTCCAGTCGCGCGAGCGCGTCGCGCGGGGTGTTCGAGTGGATCGTTGCCAGCGAGCCTTCGTGGCCGGTGTTCATCGCCTGCAGCATGTCGAGCGCTTCGGCGCCGCGTACCTCGCCCAGGATGATGCGGTCGGGCCGCATGCGCAGCGCGTTGCGCACCAGCGCACGCTGGTTGACTTCACCCTTGTTCTCGATATTCGGTGGGCGCGTCTCGAGGCGCACCACGTGCGGCTGGCGCAGCTGCAGCTCGGCTGCGTCCTCAATCGTCACCACCCGTTCGTTGGCGGGAATGAAGCCAGAGATCAGGTTCAGCATCGTCGTCTTGCCGCTGCCGGTGCCGCCCGAGATCAGGATGTTGACCTTGGCCACGCCCAGGCTTTGCAGCACCCGCGCCATGGGCGGGGTCAGGCTCTTGTAGTCGAGCAGGTTCTGCACTGTCAGCGGACTGGCGCCAAAACGGCGGATCGACAGCAGCGGGCCGTCCACCGCCAGCGGTGGAATGATTGCGTTGACGCGCGAGCCGTCCGGCAGGCGGGCGTCGACCATCGGACTCGATTCGTCGACCCGACGCCCGACCCGCGAGACGATTTTTTCGATGATCTTCATCAGGTGCGCATTGTCGTGGAAGGTGACGTCGGTCAGCTCCAGCCGGCCGTGGCGCTCGACGTAGACCTTGCTGGCGGTGTTGACCAGGATGTCGGACACGGTGGGGTCGTTCAGCAAGGGTTCCAACGGGCCGAAGCCAAGCATCTCGTGCTGGATGTCGAGCACCAGGTGGTGACGCTCGTGCTGGTTCAAGACGATGCGTTCTTCTTCGATGATGCGCTGGACCAGCAGCGCCAGCTCGTGCTTGAACTGTTCGGCGGTGAGGCGCTTCAGGCGTTCCAGGTCGATCCGGTCGAGGATCATCTGATGCATCGATTTCTTGAGTTCCTGGTAGGCGTGGGCGGCGGCGTCGAACAGGTCGGCGCCGGTAGCGCGCTCCTGGCCCGACTGCGCAAGACGTTCGCGAAGTGACATGGATGCTCCTGGAGTGGAGGTGAAAGATCGGGGCCAGGCGTCAGGATTGCGCATCGAGCCGCCCGAACAGGCGGTCGAGCAGGCCCTTGCTTTCCTGGACCGGGCGCGCGGTCACCATGGCGACCATCTCGGCCAGGCTGCGCGCGGCGGCGCTCGAGCGCGACAGCTGCAGCACCGGCACGCCCTGGTTCACCGAGTCGGTCACCGCGATGTAATCATTGGGGAAGGTATGCACCACCTCGCAGCCGAGCGCCGCGTGCAGGTCTTGCAAACGCAGCTTGCCGCCCTTTTCGTAGCGGTTGACGATCAGGCGGATGTTGTCCAGCACATAGCCGAGCGAGCGGAAGATGTCGAGCAGGCGGCGCGCGTCGCGGATGTCGGGCAGCGCCAGCTGCAGCACCGGATAGATGGTGTCGGTGACGTCCAGCGCGCGCAGCGACAGCGCGTCGATCTGGCGCCCGACGTCGAGCAGCACGTAGTCGTAGTGCTGGCGCGCCACCCGCAGCACGGTGTCGATGTGCTCCGGCTTGGCCTGTTTTGCCTGGCCCGGATCGTCGGCCGCGGCCAGCACCCCGAAGCCGGGCGTGACGTGCACCACGCACGATTCGAGAAAGGGACCGTCCAGGCGCGCAATCTGGCTGCAGACATCGGACAACGTCATGGCCGGTTTTTGATCCGACACGTACAGGGCGGCGTCGCCGAACTGGCCGTGCAGGTCGATCAAGAGCACCTTCTTGCCGGCCAGCGTGGCCAGCGCGTAACCGAAGTTGGTAGAAATGAAGGTGGCGCCGCTGCCGCCCTTGCAGGCGATGAAGGCCAGCACCTTGCCTTCGCGCTGGGTGGTGATGCCGGCGGCGGCGGCGACCCGGTCCATCGCTTCGTGCAGCGCGCGATGCACCAGCGGCAGCTGCAGCACTTCGCGCACCCCGGCGCGCATCGCGGTGATGAGCAGGTCGGGCTGGTGCTGGTCGGTCAGCAGCATCAGCTGCGACGATGGGTACTGGCGCCCAAGCCGCTCGAGCAGGCCGGCCTCGGACGGGTCGGCCGCGCTGGCGTCGATGATTACCAATTGCGGGGGTTCGCTGTCAAGCCGGTCGAGCGCCTCGCGCAAGCTGGCGCGCGTGGACGCCAGGTGCAGGGGTGGCATGCGCGCGGCGCCCTGGGCGGCGAGTTCCGCGTACAGCTGGCTGTCCCTGCTGATCAAGAGCGCTCTCATGAATTCCTCTGAAGTTTTGCGGTGGCCGCGGCGCGCTAGCGGCCACCGCCCACCAGCGCCGCCGGCTGTTCCGGCTGGGCGAACGAACGCTGGTAGCTTTCGTAGGCGGCGCGCGCGGCACGGCCATCGATGCCGGCGGCGGGGTTGGCGCCGGCGGCGAGCGCGGGGTCGATCACCTGGGCCGCCAGGTTGGCGCGGGTGGCGGCCCCGAAGCGGGCCTCCCAATGCGGCGTGGGCGCGGCGCAGCCCTGCAGAGCGCAGCTCAGCAGGGCCAGGGCCAGGCCCGATAAGGCCATCCACGGTGTCGATCGTGCTCGCATCGCGCTCTCCTATTTCAGTTCGAAGCCGGCGGCCGTCTGCGCCGGCGGCGTCATCGTGGCCGGCGCAGTGGCCGATGCGGCCGATGGCGGCGTGCCTTCCAGGCGTCCGCCCAGCATCAGTTCGGCGCGTCCCGGCGCCGCTACCGCGTCGGTCGGCAGCGCGTAGGCCGCGCCAGGCAACGGCTTGACCAGGCGTGCCGTGATCAGGAACACCAGTTCGCTGCGATCCTGCTGAAAGTCGGTGCTGCGAAACAGCGCGCCCAAGACAGGCACTTCGCCCAGCACGGGCAAGCCTTTCATGGTGGTCACCAGGTTGTTGCGCACCAGGCCTCCGATCGCGAAGCTCTGGCCGTCGTACAGCTGTACCGTGGTGCTGGCGCGGCGCGTGGTCACCAGCGGCATGATGGCGACGCCGCTGATGCCAGCGGCGCTGACGCCGATTCCCTCGCGCGACAGTTCCGACACTTCCGGCGCCACCTTCAGGTTGATGCGCCCGCCCGCCAGCACGGTCGGGGTGAAGCGCAGGCCGACGCCGAATTCCTTTTCTTCCAGCGTGACCTTGTTGTTGTCCTGGGCCACCGGAATATAGAACTTGCCGCCGGCGAGGAAGGTGCCTTCCTGGCCGCTGATCGCCAGCACGTTCGGTTCGGCCAGGATGCGCACCAGGCTGTCCTGTTTGTCGGCGTCGATGCCGAAGCGGTTGCCGTTGGTCTTGACGCCGGACAGGCCGCTGCGCGCCAGTCCGGTCAGGAAATCGGTGGCCAGGGTGGTGGTCCAGCTGCCGGAACCGAAGCTGAAACGCGCGCCCGTTTCCAGCCGTTCCATCAAGCCGCGCGCGACTTCGGCCACTTTCACTTCCAGCTGCACCTGCTGCGGTGCGCTCACGGCCAGCATATTGACTACCCGCGCGCCGCCCGCTGCGCCACCGCCGCCGGAACCATTGGGCGCGATCACGCCGTCGGTCTCGTTGCCGGTGGCGACCGCCGCCAGTTGGCGTAGCGGACGGCGCACATAAGCGCCGGCCAGTTCGGCCGCGCGCGCCACTGCGGCGGCGTCGCTGACGGTGCCGGTCAGGACCAGGGTATCGGCGGCGGCCAGCACCTCGATGTTCTTTTCTTCGGGCATGGCGGCGGCCAGGGTGGCGCGCAGGCTGGCCGGGTCCATCGCCACCGTGATGTCGATCACGCTGCACAAGCCGCTGCGGCCTTGCACGATCATGTTGGTGCTGCCGACATCGACGCCGGCGATATACAGGGTGTCGGGCGCAACCAGCATGGCCTGCACCACCGCCGGATTGCCGACGCTGCGCCGGCGCACCGCTTCGGGCAGGCGCAGCATGGTCGACTTGCCCATCTGGAGCGCCATCGCCGCCGGCCGCGCCGCTTCACCGCTGCAGCCGCTCTCGCTGCGCACGGCGGGCCATGGATCCTGGCCTGCTTCAGAGCGGGTTTGCGGCTTGGGCGTGCGCCCGGTGTCGGCCTGCGCCACGGCGCGCTGCTCGACCGGCCTGGCGTTTTGTGCAGCAGCTTGTGCGCTCTGGGCGGCTTGGCCTGCCGGCGCGGCGGGTTTGGCCGCTGCGGCGCTGGCGCCGGCCGCCAGCGTCAATCCCGCCAGCAGGCAGGCGCAGGGCGCGATCGTGGAACGTCGGTTCATGATGGATCCCGTGACGAGAATCAGAAGCATTCCTGCGATGCGTGCAGGCCGTTGATGACGGGGATGCAGTCGCGCCGCGGGGCCGCAGCGCGCACCTGCTGCACGCGTGGACGTGCCGGCTGCAACGCCGGACGCACCGGCGCGGCGACGACGGGGGGCGCTGGCAGCAGGCTGTCCTTGGTCGCGCCCAGCGTGGCGGCGGCGGCCGGGTCGATCTGGTTGCGTAGCGCCAGCGACAACGTGCCGACACTGCGCGCCAGGTCGAGCTTCTCGGCCTGCTCGGGGGTGACTTCCAGCGTGACGGCGTTGACCACCTTGGGTTTGGTTTCGTCGCGGTTGACTTCCTGCGCCACCGCCAGCACCAGGATCCGTTCCAGCACGATCTTCGAGATGCTGCGCTCGCGCGCTGCGGCGCCATTCGCGGCGTTCGGGTCAAACATGGTCTCGGTGCTGACGATGATGTCGACATAGTTGCCCGGCAGTGCGAAGCCTGCCACGCCGATCACGTCGTTGACGCGCACCGTGATGGCGCGCTTGCCTTCGGTGATCAGGGCCGACAGGCCGCCCAGCGTGCCGGCCGGCGCGAGCTTGGATTCGCTCAGCGGTTCGCCGGCCAGCACGCTGCTGCGCAGTACCCGGCCGCTGAGTTTTTGCGGATCGGTGAAAGCGCCCTTCGGTACGCTGTCGGTAGGCCACTCGACCAGCTTGGCCATCTCGGGCGCCAGGCGCTGACCGATGTCGATGTCGGCGCCGGCGACGACGATGCGTCCGGATTTGGTATTGGGCGCGTTGAGCAGCCAGCGCGCCGCCAGCGCCACCGCCGCCAGCCCGAGCACCACTGCCAGCGCCATCATGATCACGGCCCGCTTGTTCTTCATCGTGCATCTCCCCGTGTTGCGCCATTTGCTGTCCCCAGCGCCGCGACGCCGAACATGCTGCGCCAGGCCTGGGCCAGGCTTTCCGCGTCGGCGCGCGGCGCGCGTCCCGCGAAGCCGGCGAAATCGGCGATGCGTCCCAGCAGTTCGTGCGGATAAGCCGCCAGCAGCGGACGTCGCGTGCGGCGGTGCAGTTCGCCGACGAGGTAGTCGAGCGCAGCATCATCGAGTTCGATGCGGCGCAGTTGCGCCTGGCGCCGCAGCAGCGTGCGGTAGCTCGCTTCGGACAGCGGCCCGAGTGGAATCCGGTAACCGATGCGGCGCAGGCAGGCTTCGTCCAGCACCGATTCCGGCGCCAGCCCGGTGGCCAGCACCAGCACCACGTCGAACGGCAGCGCCAGCGTGGGGCCGCCCGGCACCGCGACGTGATCCTGGCCGCTTTCGAGTGCGGCCAGCCAGCGGTGCAGCAGTTCTGCCGCCGGCACCCGCTGGCGTCCCAGGTCGTCGACCACCAGCAGGCCGCCGTTAGCGCACAGATGGTGCGGCGCACGCAGCACGCCGCTGGCGGCGTCCGGACGCAGTTCCAGCATGTCGCGTGTCAGTTCGGCGCCCAGATGCACCAGCGGACGAGCGCTCAGCACCCAGCGCGCGTCGACGCTGCGCCGCTCTTCATGGCCGCGCGGCTGCAGCGGCGCCGGGTGCAGCGCCGGGTCATGCAGCTGGACGATCTCGTTGTTGACCAGCACCGCATACGGCACCGCCATCGGATCCTGGCGCAGCCGCGCCAGCTTGCGTGCCAGCGTGCTCTTGCCGCTACCGGACGGGCCATACAGCAGCAGCGGCCGCTGCGAATGCAGGGCCGCGCCGATCAGCTCGCGCACCGCCGGCGCCAGGCCGTCTTCGTGCAGCAGCGCTTCCAGTTCGCCGCGGCTGACGCGCGCCGCATCCGGCTGGCGCTGCGACTGGCGCGCCAGCACCGTGCGCCAGGCTGCCAGCGTGACCGGCGCCGGGCCGATGTAGCGCGATTCCGCCAGGTGTTCGGTGGCGCTGCGCTGGCCGACGGCGGTCAGCGCATAATGGACGTCGATTTCGGTCGCGCCGGACCACGCGACTTCGGCCTGCTGGGTGGCGATCAATCCTTGCAGCACTTCGCGCATCACGCTGATCGACAGGCGCAGGCGTCCGGTCAGCACCGACAGTGGCGTCTTGCCGCCGGCGTGCAGGGTCTTGAGCACCAGCGCGGTCACGAAGCGCGCATCGAGTCCGGTGTCGCGCACGGTGCGGGCCTGGCGCGGCAGCACGGCGGCCGGATCGCTGTCGAGGCCATCGGACACGCCGGACATGCTGGACGAACCCGCCAGCCCCGGCGCGCGCAGGTCTTGCGCGGCCACGGGAGCGGCGACCGATAACACGTGCATCATGACGCCTCCTGCGAATGCGGATGGTCGAAAGGAAGAGTTCTGAAGAAAAGTTTCTAGAGAACCTTGATTTGATTCTAGCGAGCGCCCCCGGCAGGCACTTGATGCCTGACAAAGGGCAGCCTCAGCTGTGCAGTCGGCACCGGGCAACCGCTTGACAAGACGGTTCGGACGCCGGCGCGGTCAGGCGCCGTGGTCAGCCATAACGCCCAAGTACACTCACGATCGCCCCGGCCGCGATCGCCACGCCGTAAGGAATCGATCCGGCACTGGGTCGCGCCGACGTGCCGATTGCCGGCGCCGGCAAGCGCAGCAGCACGGGACGCACGATCGCCCACAAGTTACCCAGCACCATGCGCAGCCGGCCGCGGGCAATGACCAGCACCAGCGCCATCACGCCGCCGACGCACCAGGCCAGAATGGCGATGTGCAACGCTTCGCCGGGACCAGTGAAGGCGCCCACCGCGGCCATCATCTTGACGTCCCCGGCAGCCATGCCGCGGACCAGGTAAAAGGGGAGAAACACCAGCAGGCCGACAGCTGCGCCGCCCAGCCAGGCCAGCAGCGAGCGCAATGGTTGCGGGGACAGCAAGTGCAGGACCAGGGCGCCGATCATGCCGCCTAGGAGCAACAGGTTCGGAATGCGCCGGCTCGTCAGGTCGTTGATTGCGGCAGCGGCTACCATCAGCAGCAGCAGCAGGTCCAGCCAGGATGCGACAGCCATGATGCGCTCCATGGAAAAACTCCCCGCGGCCGAGCTGCAGCCACGGGGAGCCAGGCCATTACGGGGTACCGGCAGGTGCGGTTGGGACCACGAGCGCGTCACGGATATACTCGAACGCGTCCTTGATCTTTTCGCCCACTTCACCGGCAACAGTCGCCATCGCGACACCGATCAGGGCGGCAATCAGCCCATACTCGATGGCGGTGACACCGCCTTCGTCGGCGACGAAGGCTTTGATGGCGGAGGTGATCGTGCTCATGAAAAACTCCTTATGGTGGTTGAGAAAACTGGCGGCGACCGGGCCCTGTCGCTACTGCTGTGTTGCGTTTGCCAGTGAGTTCACTGTACCGAGTAGTGCCACACGGCAAGTTGACTATGCACAACTTTCCACATGGAAATAAAATAGTCCTTGAGAGAACTAGCCATAGAAATGCGGGTGCGGCAATCCGGAAAATATGAATAGAAATTATCAAGAATAGTTGCCCGTAACACAAAAACGGGCTATTCTGCTTCTCTTGACCGCTTAAAAAAGCGGCACCGCTGGCAGCGATGCGCTGTGCCTTGCCCGACGATTTTTCTGTTGTTCTCAATCTGTAACGACATGGATTCCCTGCTGAGACACATGGTGGACATGACCGGCCACCGCGATCACACCATGCTGGACATTTCCGTCATTTCGGCGGTTCAGGAATTGTCCAGTGCCGCGCATACGCGCGTGCTCAACATCGCCACCGTCGGCGCCCAGAAATTCGTGCGTTCGCGCGCCTGCATCCACGCCGGCGGCGTGGCCTGCCTGGAAGAATCACAGGATGGCGGCCCGGGCGAACCGATCGCCGCCTACCCGGAGCTCGAGCGCTGCCTGCGCCGCCATGACGCGCGCGCCGAGTCGATCGGCGGCGACGGCCTGCGCCACCTGTGGCTGCCGATCTGGTTCGGCGACAAGGCCGATACCTGCCTCGAGATCGCGCACGCGCATCCGTTCACGGCTGAAGCGTTGTACATGGTCAGCGGCATCGTCAGCGTGTACCGCAACTTCCAGAACCTGCTCGACTACAGCGAGCGCGATTCGCTCACGGGCCTCCTGAACCGCAAGACCTTCGACGACCAGCTGGCGCGCATGCTGCACGCGTCCGACACCGACGCCGAGCGCGCCGATGCCCTGCAGGCCGAGCGGCGCCACGCCAACGGCGAAGAGAAACAATGGCTGGCGGTGGTCGACGTCGACCATTTCAAGAGCGTCAACGACCGCTTCGGCCACCTGTATGGCGACGAAGTGCTGATCCTGATCGCCAATCTGCTGCAGTCGTCGTTCCGCGCGCAGGACCGGGTGTTCCGCTTCGGTGGCGAAGAGTTCGTGGTGCTGCTGCGCTCGACGACGCTGGACAATGTGCGCCGCATCATCGACCGCTTCCGGGTCGACGTCGAGACCCACGTCTTCCCGCAAGTGGGCCAGGTCACGGTCAGCATCGGTTTTACGGGCGTCAGCGCGCTCGACTCGCCGGTGGTCACGCTCGGCCACGCCGACCAGGCCCTGTACTACGCCAAGGCCCACGGGCGTAACCGCGCCTGCCACTACGAAGAGCTGGTAACGGGCGGCCTGCTGCAAACCGTCGCCGTCAACGACACCGCCGAATTCTTCTGAAAGACGCGCTGGCGCCGAGGCGGAAATTCAATCTTCAGCCAGCTGCATGAAGCGCTGCGGATCGACGTTCCAGGCCGTGTGCGACTCGTGGCGCACGATGCGGTCGCCCCCGCCGAAGCCGACACCTTTCGACAGGTCGACCGTCTCGGGCCGGATGTAGGCCTGGCGCCGGGTGTGGAAGAACACATTGACCTTGGGCGTGAGCAGGCTGCCTGGATGGGCTTCGACCACCACGCCCAGGCGCCCCGATTCGAGCAGCACCAGCGTGCCGACCGGGTAGATGCCGACGCAGCGCATGAAAGCCTGCACCAGCGCAGGGTCGAAGTGCAGCGCACTCCACTCGTGCAGTTTGCGCAGCGCTTCGGCCGGCGCGATGCCCTTGTGGTAGCAGCGGTCCGAGGTGATCGCATCGTAGACGTCGACGATCGCCGCCATCTGTGCCAGTTCGCTGATCGCGTCGCCCGCCTGGCGCTCCGGATAGCCGCTGCCGTCGCGCCGCTCGTGATGGTGCAGCGTGATGTCGAGCGGGATGGCGCCGATGTCCGGCGCGCGCAGCAGCAGCTCGTAGCCGTCGCGCGGATGGCGCTTGACGATGTCGAACTCCTCGCTGGTCAGGCGGCCCTGCTTGTTGAGGATCGCGCCAGGGACCAGCGCCTTGCCGGTGTCGTGCAGCAATCCGCCGATGCCGGCCTGGTGGATGGTCTGTTCGTCCATGCCGCGCGCGCGGCAGAACGCCACCATCAGCGCGCACACGCTGACCGAGTGCTGAAAGGTGTAGTCGTCCTTGTTCTTGATGTGCAGCAGGCCAAGCAGCGCGCCGGTATTGCGCAGGATCGATTCGGTGATGTCGCGCACCACCGGCTCGACCTGGTCCACCTGGGTCACCTTGCCCAGGCGCGCGTCCTGCATCACGCTGCGCACCACCTCGGTCGCATGGCGGCGCAGGCCGGCAGCGCGTTGCAGCTCGGTTCCCAGATCGACCCTGGCTTGTGCGGCCGCGACAGGACGCTCGGCGCGCGCCAGCGCCATCACCTCGGCCTCGATGCGCGCTGCCGCTTCCATCACGGTCGGTGCGGCGTCCACGTCCAGGCCGCGGTCGCAATCGATCACCACACCGCGAATGCGCGCTGCGCCGATCTTGCGGATCTCGTCCTCATCGGTCAGCAGGAAGCGGCTGCGCATGAACGGATGCTCCATCCAGCCGCAATCGAGGTCGTGGATGAACATGCCGACCTTCAGCTGCGAAGAATCCACTTTTTTCAGCATCGTATTGTCTCTGGTCGTTGTCCCGCCTTGAGCGGGGTTATGCAGGAAGTATAACCAGAACATTACATCATATAACTACTTGTTGCCAACGAGACACAACCGTGGCGCGGCGATCGCTTTTACGACACATCCTTACACCGCGCAACCCTGCTTGACGTTAACGTTAACGTCATATACCGTAGGCACATCCTCGCCCTCATCGAACACAGGGACCTTCCATGAACGACATCACGCCCGCCGCCGAGCTCGACCTGCCAGAACAGCCGGTCCTGAGCAACAAGGTCCGCTTCGTCACTGCCGCATCGCTGTTCGACGGCCACGACGCCTCGATCAACATCATGCGCCGGATTTTGCAGTCGAACGGCGCCGAGGTGGTCCACCTGGGTCACAACCGCTCGGTCGACGAAGTCGTCACGGCGGCATTGGCCGAGGACGCGCAGGGCATTGCCATCTCGAGCTACCAGGGTGGCCATGTCGAATACTTCAAGTACATGATCGACCTGCTGCGCGAGCGCGGCGGCGCCCACATCAAGGTGTTCGGCGGCGGCGGCGGTGTGATCGTCGCGGCCGAGATCGAGGAACTGCATGCCTACGGCGTGACCCGCATCTTCAGCCCGGAAGACGGCCAGCGCATGGGCCTGGTCGGCATGATCCGCTCGATGCTGCAAGCCTGCGACGTCGACCTGTCGCCCTATGCCCCGACGTCATTGGCGCCGCTGCAAAGCGGCGCGATCGCAGAGCGTCACCGCCCGCTGGCGCAGCTGATCACGGCGCTCGAAAGCGGCAAGATCGATCCGGGCCTGCGCAGGCAGATCGTCGATAGCGCCGACAGCCTGCGCGTGCCGACCCTGGGCATCACCGGCACCGGCGGCGCCGGCAAGTCGTCGCTCACCGATGAACTGATCCGCCGCATCCGCCTGGACCAGGACGATCGCCTCAACATCGCCGTGATCTCGATCGACCCGTCGCGCCGCAAGTCGGGCGGCGCCCTGCTGGGCGACCGCATCCGCATGAATGCGATCAATCCGTGGAATGGCCAGCGCCGCGTGTTCATGCGCTCACTGGCCACGCGCGATGCCGGCTCCGAAATCTCGCAGGCGCTGCCGGACGTGATCGCCGCCTGCAAGGTGGCCGGTTTCGACCTGGTGATCGTCGAGACCTCGGGCATCGGCCAGGGCGACGCCGCCATCGTGCCGCACGTCGACACCTCGATGTACGTGATGACGCCGGAGTTCGGGGCCGCTTCCCAGCTCGAGAAAATCGACATGCTCGATTTCGCCGACTTCATCGCCATCAACAAGTTCGACCGCAAGGGCGCCCAGGATGCGCTGCGCGACGTCGCCAAGCAGTACCAGCGCAACCGCGAATTGTGGAGCGCGTCGCCCGAACAGATGCCGGTGTACGGCACCCAGGCGTCGCGCTTCAACGACGACGGCGTCACCGCGCTGTACCACGGCCTGCTGCCGAAGCTGGCGCAACTCGGCCTCAAGGTCGAAGCGGGCAGCCTGCAGGCGCCGGCGCAGCGCTATTCGAGCGGTAAGCACGTGATCGTGCCCCCAAGCCGGGCGCGCTATCTGGCCGAAATCGCTGACAGCGTGCGCGGTTACCACCGCAACGTCGGCAAGCAGGTGCGGCTGGCGCGCGAACGCCAGCAACTGCAGGAAGTCAGGCGCATGGTGCTTGCCGCGGACAAGCACGCCGACTTCGACGATCTGATCACGGCGCGCGAGAATGCCATGGATGGCGAAGCGAAGGCGCTGGTCGCCTCCTGGCCGCAGCTGCAGCAGACGTATGCCGGCGACGAGCATGTCGTCAAAATCCGCGACAAGGAACTCCGCACCCGCCTGGTCCACACCACCCTGTCCGGCAACCCGATCCGCAAGGTGGCATTGCCGCGCTTCGAAGACCACGGCGAAATCCTGCGTTTTCTGATGCTGGAAAACGTGCCCGGCGCCTTCCCCTACACCGCCGGCGTGTTCCCGTTCAAGCGCGAGGGCGAAGACCCGACCCGGATGTTCGCTGGCGAAGGCGACGCCTTCCGCACCAACCGTCGCTTCAAACTGGTGTCGACCGGGATGGACGCGAAACGCTTGTCAACGGCGTTCGACTCGGTCACGCTGTATGGCGCCGACCCGGCGCTGCGCCCCGACATCTACGGCAAGGTCGGCAACTCGGGCGTGTCGATCGCGACCCTGGACGACATGAAGGTGCTGTACGACGGTTTCGATTTGTGCAGCCCGAGCACGTCGGTGTCGATGACCATCAACGGCCCGGCCCCGACCATCCTGGCGATGTTCATGAACACCGCCATCGACCAGCAGATCGACCGCTTCGCGCAAGAGCATGGCCGCGCGCCGAACGCGGAAGAAGCGGCGAAGATCCGCGCCTGGGTGCTCACCGCCGTGCGCGGCACCGTGCAGGCCGACATCCTGAAGGAAGACCAGGGCCAGAACACCTGCATCTTCTCGACCGAGTTCTCGCTCAAGGTCATGGGCGATATTCAAGAGTACTTCGTCACGCACGGCGTGCGTAACTTCTACTCGGTCTCGATCTCGGGCTACCACATCGCCGAAGCGGGCGCGAACCCGATCTCGCAGCTGGCCTTCACGCTGTCGAACGGCTTCACGTTCGTTGAAGCCTACCTGGCGCGCGGCATGCACATCGACGACTTCGCGCCGAATCTGTCGTTCTTCTTCTCGAACGGCATGGACCCCGAATACACGGTGCTGGGCCGGGTGGCGCGCCGCATCTGGGCGGTGGCGATGCGCGACAAGTACGGCGCCAACGACCGCTCGCAAAAGCTCAAGTACCACATCCAGACCTCGGGCCGTTCGCTGCATGCGCAGGAGATCGACTTCAACGACATCCGCACCACGCTGCAAGCCTTGATCGCGATCTACGACAACTGCAATTCGCTGCACACCAACGCCTACGACGAAGCGATCACGACGCCGACCGACGAATCGGTGCGCCGGGCCCTCGCCATCCAGCTGATCATCAACCGCGAATGGGGCCTGGCCAGGAACGAAAACCCGAACCAGGGGTCGTTCATCATGGACGAACTGACCGACCTGGTCGAAGAACAGGTGCTGCAGGAGTTCGAGCGCATCGCCGAGCGCGGCGGCGTGCTGGGCGCGATGGAAACCGGCTACCAGCGCGGCAAGATCCAGGAAGAGTCGATGCTGTACGAACACAAGAAGCACGACGGCTCGCTGCCGATCATCGGCGTGAACACGTTCCGCAACCCGAAGGGTGCGGGTGCGCCGGCCAGCATCGAACTGGCACGCTCGACTGACGACGAAAAGCAGTCGCAGCTGGCGCGCCTGGATGCCTTCCACGCCCGCAACGCCGACGCCGCCCCGGCCGTGCTGGCGGCACTGCGCCAGGCCGCGATCGACAACGACAACGTGTTCGCGCACCTGATGGACGCGGTGCGCGTGTGCTCGCTGGGGCAAATCACGACTGCGCTGTTCGAGGTGGGCGGGCAGTACCGGCGAAATATGTGAAGATCGAGAAGCAAGCGCCAGGAAGGATGCACGGCGTATGACCACCGGCCCTCATGTTCCTCTAGAATGAACTTGCCGCGTTCAAACCGAGGTTCACATGCCGATCCAGCCGGAACAACTGGCCGCCCTGATGGCCGAAGTCGAGCAGGAAGATCCGATCGACTTCGCCGACCTGCCGTTTGCCGAAAACGAGCTGCGCCTGCTGGTGGCCGGCCACCTGTGCGAGATGGCGGCAGCGATGGACAACTTCAGCGCCGAAGACCGCTTGACGACGTTACTTGCGGTGTCGGCCAAGCTGGTACTGGAAAATATGGTGCTGCACGTGCAGCTGCTGCGCCGCCATGGTTTGCCGGTGGGCGACAATGTCGAAGCGCTACTCGGTCGCTTGCGCAAGTCCGACGATTGAGCCGGCGCAGATCAGGCAAACCACGCGGGTGCATGGCACCCATGCTCTGCAGTACGTATTGACACCCGGCCTTCCCCCTTCTTTTCGGCATCTGCCTCGGTCAAACCACGGTTGTGACGACACCACACAACACTCGGATCGGCGCATCCAATGCGCGTGGTAGAAGGCACGTCGCTTGGGTTATTATTGCCTAGAGTGAAATTTCGATGCTCGTCCAGCCCCATTGATTCCAGAGGAAAGTTATGTCCAGCATTGCCCAGAAACGACTCGCCGCCGCTGTTGCCTCCAGCCTCTTGATCTTTGGACTGGCCGGCTGCAAGAGCGAGCAGTCCACCGAGAGCCTGCTCCAGGACGCCAAGCAATACGAAGGAAAGGGCGACCGCAAGGCGGCCCTGATCCAGCTGAAGAACGCGGTCGCGCAAAGCCCGGACAATGCCGAGGCGCGCCTGGCGCTGGGTGAAATGCAACTGGAAGTGGCGGACTACGCCTCGGCCGACAAGGAATTGCGCCGCGCCCAGTCGCTCGGCGTGCCGGCGGCGCGCGTGATGGCGCCGCTGGGCAAGGCCATGCAGGCGCTGGGCAAGCACCAGGATCTGCTCAAGGAAATCACGCCCGAGCTGGCGCAGGGTAATGCCGCGCTGCTGTCGCTGCGCGGCGGCTCGCTGCTGGCGACCGGCAAGGCCGACGAAGCGCAGGCCGCCTACCGCGCGGCCCAGGCGGCCGACCCGGCCGCGGTCGCGCCGCGCCTGGGACTGGCCAGCCTGGCGCTGGCGCAAGGCGACAAGATCGGCGCCATGACGCTGGTCGACGAAGCGATTGCCAAGGCCCCGAACGACGCCAGCGCCCATATGTTCAAGGGCATGGTGATGCGCGCCGACGGCCAGGACGCCGCCGCGCTCGACGCGTTCGCCCAGGTCCTGAAGCTCGAACCCTACCACCGCAGCGCGTACATCGAGCGCGCCTACGTGCAGATCAAGCTGGCCAAGTTCGACGAAGCGCAGAAGGCAATCGACGGCGCCAAGAAGAATGCGCCGGGCAGCCTGCTGGTGCTGTATACCCAGGCACTGCTGGACTCGTCGCGCGGCAAGGATGCCGCAGCCCAGGAAAGTTTGCTGAAAGTGCTGCGCAGCGCACCGGACTACATGCCGGCGGTATTGCTGGCCGGCAAGGTTGACCTGGCACTGGGTTCTACGCAGCAGGCACAGCAGCATTTGCGCAAGTACCTGGAAGCCAATCCCCAGAATACCTATGCGCGCAAGCTGCTGGCGCAGGCGCTGATCCAGGGCCAGCGTCCGGCCGAGGCCAACGAGGTGCTGGCACCGGCCCTGAAATCGTCCGCCGACGACGTGCAGCTGCTGGCCCTGGCCGCGGAGTCGCACATGCAGGCGCGCGAATTCGACAAGGCCAGCGCCTATCTGGAACGCGCCACCACGCTGGCGCCCAAGGCCGCGGTGCTGCGCACCTCGCTCGGCGTGTCGCGCCTTGGCCAGGGCAATGTCGACAAGGGCGTGGCCGACCTGCAAAGTGCAGTGGCGCTGGATCCAGCCTCGATCGAGGCGGCCACCGCCCTGGCGCGTGCCCAGGCCGGCGCCAAGCAATACGACAAGGCCGCGGCAACTCTGCAGAAAGTCGCGCAGCGCCATCCCGACAACGCGCGCCTGACCACGCTCCAGGGCGAAATCCAGCTGGCCAGCGGCGACCAGGCCGGCGCCCGCGCCACCTTCGAAAAAGCCGCCGCGGCCGACCCGGCGCTGATGCTGCCGGTCGCGCACCTGGCGCGCATGGACCTGGCCGACAAGCAGCCGGAGGCGGCCAAGAAGCGTTTCAATGCCATGCTGGCCAAGGACCCGGCCGACTTCCAGGCGCTCACCGCGCTGGCTGAAATCGCCGTCGCCCAGAACCAGCGCGAGGAAGCCACCCGCTTGCTGGAAAAAGCCCACACCGGCCATCCGGAAGCGCTGCCGCCGGCGCTGCTGCTGGGCCGCCACTATCTGGGCAACAAGCAGCCTGAAAAAACCATTGCGCTGGCGCGCAAGCTGCAAGTGGCAAACCCGACCGATACCGGCCTGATCGACCTGCTGGGCCAGGCACAACTGGCGGCCAAGGATGGCGCCGGTGCGCTGGAGAGCTACAGCAAACTGGCCGGCCTGCAGCCGAAATCGGCGATGGTGCAGCTACGCCTGGCAGCGGCCCACGGCCTGCTGAAAAATCAGCCGGCGGTGCTGGAAGACCTGAAGCGCGCAGTCAGCCTGGACCAGGACCTGCTGCCGGCGCGCCAGGCGCTGGCCCAGTATTACGTTCAGCAGGGCAAGGTCGACGATGCGCTGGGCGTGGCACGCTCGATGCAGCAGCGCGATTCCACCCGCGCCGCCGGCCTCTTGCTGGAAGGCGACATCTACGCCACCGGCAAGCAGCCGGCGCTGGCAGCGGCGCCGTACCAGAAAGCGCTGGCTCTGACCAAGGCGCCGGATATGGCGGTGCGCCTGGCCTACATCTACCACCAGACCGGCAAGACGGCCGAGCTGAACGCTCTGGTGAGCAACTGGCAGAAAACCAATCCGACCGAAGTAACCGTGCCCGCCTTCGTGTCAGAGAAATATTTGGAGCGCAAGGATTACAAGAGCGCGATCGCGATCCTGGAAAAGACCAGCGCTTCGGTGCCGAACAACCCGGCGGTGCTGAACAACCTGGCCTGGGCCTACCACCAGGTCAAGGATCCGCGCGCGCTGGCCACCGCCGAACGCGCGGTCGGCCTGGCCGGCAGCCATCCGGCGATCCTGGACACCGCCGGCTGGATCATGGTCGAGCGTGGCGACACTGCGCGCGGCCTGGAACTGTTGAAGAAAGCCAGCGCCGCGGCGCCGAAATCCCAGGATATCCGCTACCACCTGGCGGCTGCGCTGGCCAAGAGCGGCGACAAGGCCGCTGCGCGAACCGAATTGAATAAAGTCATCAATGATGGTGAGAAAGGTAGCAAATATTCCGCAGATGCAATAGCATTGCTACAAACTCTTTGACGAGTTGTTGAACGACGGGATATGCTGCGGGGCAGCCAGACGGGAATTGAACATGACCAAGAAAACTCCTTCGCCTGTATTAACGGACGATTCGTCGGCTATCCAATCGAACATGGCTAATGCTGAGGATCGCGCTACCATACATGACTCCGAGCTTGAAGACGTCATTGTGAACCAAAACTCCTACGGTATCCGCCTCACCGATACTGCGGCGGGGCGTAACTCGGCCAGCATGCTGATCAACCGGATGTATGCGTGGCGCGGTTACGCCGGCACGCATACGCTCACCGATGATCCCAACCGTATCACCCTCACCGCGACCGACAAGGGCGACGTCGTCGGCACCCTGACCCTGGGCATGGATTCGTCGATCGGCCTGATGGCCGACGATATCTTCAAGGAAGAACTGGACTACCACCGCGCGCGCGGTGCGCGCCTGTGCGAATTCACCAAGCTGGCCTTCGATTCCTCGGTCCGGTCCAAGGCGTCGCTGGCCAACCTGTTCCACCTGGCGGTCATCTATGCGCGCGACCTGCACCACTGCACCGACATCGTCATCGAAGTCAATCCGCGCCACCGCCGTTTCTACCAGGCCATGCTCGGCTTTGTGGCCGAGGGCGAGGTCAAGATCAATCCGCGCGTGAACGCGCCGGCCTATCTGCTGCGCGTTAACCTCGAGTACGTCACCGAGCAGATCAGCAAGCACGGCGGCACCATCAACGAGGGCAGTACCGACCGTTCGTTCTACCCGTATTTCTTCTCTCCACGCGAAGAGCACGGCATCATCAACCGCTTGTTGCGCATCGATACGCAATCGGTCGAAGCGTGAGCCGGCGGCGCGCGCTTTCCTTCACGTCATGACATTCACGTTCAATTACGAACAGGCGTTTGCACGCAATATCGGCTGGGTCACCCCTGAAGAACAACAGCGCCTGCGCGGCAAGCGGGTCGCCATCGCCGGCGGCGGCGGCGTCGGCGGCGTGCACCTGCTGACCCTGGCGCGCCTCGGCATCGGCAGCTTCCATATCGCCGACTTCGACAGCTTCGACATCCCGAATTTCAACCGCCAGGTCGGCGCCACCATGTCGACCGTCGGCCAGCCCAAGGTCGAGGTCATGGCGCGCATGGCGCGCGACATCAATCCCGAGCTCGAGATCAAGGTGTTCGAGCGCGGCGTCGACCGCGACAACCTGGACGAATTCCTGGACGGGGTAGACCTGTACGTCGACGCGCTCGACTTCTTCGCCTTCGACGCACGGCGCGACACCTTCGCCGCTTGCGCCCGGCTCGGCATCCCCGCCACCACCGCGGCGCCGCTGGGCATGGGCGCGGCGATGCTCAATTTCATGCCGGGCAAGATGACGTTCGAGGAATACTTCCAGTGGGGCGACCTGGACGAGCTCGACAAGGCGATCCGGTTCGTGGTCGGCCTGGCGCCGGCCGGGCTGCACCGGCCCTATCTGATGGTGCCGTCGGCGGTGAATTTCGCCGAACGGCGCGGTCCGTCGACCATCATGGCGTGCCAGTTGTGCGCCGGGGTGGCGGCCACCGAAGCGCTCAAGATCCTGCTGGGCCGCGGCGCGGTGCTGGCGGCGCCGCACGGCATGCAGTTCGACGCCTACCGCAACCGGCTGACCCGCACCTGGCGCCCCGGCGGCAACCGCAATCCATGGCATCGCCTGATGATCGCCGTGGCCGGGCGCCAGATGCGGCGCGAGCTGGCCGCCGGCGGCGCAGCGCAAGGATCACAGCCATGAAGCCGCAAGGTCCCCTGCTCGACATCCTCGAGCTCGCGCGCTGGGCGCCGAGCGGCGACAACACCCAGCCATGGCGCTTCGAGGTTTTGGCGCAAGACCACGTGGCGGTGCATTGCCACGACACCCGCGCCGACACGGTGTACGACCTGGACGGCCACCCGAGCCAGATCTCGGTCGGCGCGCTGCTGGAAACCATGTCCATCGCAGCCAGCAGCCACGGCCTGCGCGTCGATGCCGTGCGCCGTGCCGACAGCCCGGACGAAAAACCGGTGTTCGACGTGCGCCTGGCGCCGGACGCCGGCGTCACGCCGAGCGAACTGGTGGCATCGATCGTCAAGCGCAGCGTGCAGCGCCGCGCGATGCGCACCCGGCCCCTGAGCGCGGCCGAAAAGCGCGCACTCGAAGATGCGGCCGGCCCCGCCTACAGCATCAGCTGGATCGAAGGGCGCGACAAACTCAAGGCGGCGCGCCTGATGTACGACAATGCGCGCCTGCGCCTGACCATGCCGGAAGCGTTCGAGGTGCACCGCCGCATCATCGACTGGGGCACCGACCGCAGTCCCGACAAGGTGCCGGACAAAGCACTCGGCGTCGATCCCGGCACCCTGGTGCTGATGAAATGGGCGATGGTCAACTGGAAGCGCATGTCGGTCATCAATACCCTGATGGGAACCTGGGCGCCACGGGTTCAGATGGACCTGATCCCGGGCGTGGCCTGCGCCGCCCACTTCGTGCTCAAGGCGCGCCGCGAGCCGCAAGGCATCGACGATTACGTCGCCGCCGGCCGCGCGGTGCAGCGCTTCTGGCTGACCCTGACCCACCTCGACCTGTACATGCAGCCCGAGATGACGCCGCTGATCTTCTCCAAATACGTGCGCGAAAACCGCGTCTTCACGCAAACGCCCGGCCTGCACGAGGCCGCGGCGCGGCTGCGCATCCAGGCCGAGGAACTGGTGTTCGCCGGCGCCGGCCACCCGGTCTACATGGGCCGGATCGGCGCCGGACCGGCGCCACGCGCACGCTCCGAACGCCAGCCGCTCGAGCGCTTGCTGCAGGAGTAAGCTGCAAGCGCCAAGGCCGTCCGTGGCCACCGGTGCTTGCAACCATCCCGGCTCAGGGCAGCATCGCGCTCGACAGGCCCTTGAGCTTGAAGTGGCGGCGCAAATCCTGGTAATCCTGCATCTGCCACGGCGTCAGCTTGCTGCGCACACTCGCCAGGCTGGCCGCCAGTTCCGGCACCGGCGCCCGGCGCGGCTGGCTCTTGAGGGCGACCATGAACGGCAGCACGATGGTCGAATACAGGGTCGCGCGGCCACTGAGCGGACGCACTGCGCGTTCGAAGTCTTCCGGGAAGAACGCCGCCTTCAGCGAATTGATGTAGTCGATCGTAAACAGTTCCGGCTGGCGGTGCGCGTGCTGGTTGCCGAAGTAGTCGATCGAGCTGTCCAGCTTCAGGTGGCCGAAGTCGGCCATGTAGACCCCGCCATCGTCCTTCACGATGCGCGCCACCTCGGCGAAGGTCTGGCACAGCATGTCGACGGTCGGCAGATGGTGCAGCGCCATGGTCGACATCACTGCATCGACCGACTTGTCGCCGAACATCGACAGGTCGGTGATGTCGCCGGTGCGGAACTCCACATTCGTCAGCCCCTTGCTCGCCACCAGTGCGCGCGCCTGTTCCAGCATCGGCGCCGACAGGTCGACCCCGATAAACCGGGTTTCCGGGTTCAGGCGCGCCACCATGGTCAGCATATTGGCCGGGCCGCAGGCCAGGTCGACCACCGTGTCGCCGGGCCGGATGACTTCACAGATATTGGCGCAGTGATACAGGTAGACCGAGGCCATCACGGCATCTTCGCGGCCGGCCTGGACATAAGCGGCGACGCTTTCCGGATCGTCCATCACCAGCAGCGGTTCGGTTTCACGTTGTGCTTGTCTTGAAGAAAAAAACTCACGGGCGACAGTGGACAATAATTGAAGGGTCGGCATTTTATTTCCAATAAGAAAAATAAAGATTTACGGCAATTTTTAGAGTGTCGGAATTTTTTACAGCCAATTATTTAATCTCAGAATGCTGACGCCTAATTTACCGTAAACCATTGATTTGCATAGGGTCAGTTAGAGCTGGCACGCTGATTGCTTAGTGTAGATCGTAGTCTCAAATATGAAAGCGTTGAGAAAAGCGTTTTGAAGTTTAACTGCGGAAATTCCGCACGGCAATACAAGAAAAGCACCGTGAAGTAATAACTCTTTACGGACTAGCCTTCAAAAGAAGGTATCCAGGTAAAACAAATTTTTGGAGATTCACATGAGCAAGTTCTTCCGCGCCTCGCTGGCAACCGCCCTGTTCGCAGTGGCCTTCGGTGCACAAGCACAAACCGTGAACAATGCACCGTCGTTCACCATCAACCCGAACAGCAACGGCCTGGCAACCGACGGCGTCCAGTTCGAAGCCAACGTGATGAACGGTTTCTCGTCGGCACGCGTCAGCAGCCTGGGCGGCAACCGCTACGAGAGCATCGGCTACATCGTGTACAACGGTTTCTCGCTGAACGGCCAGGGCGTGCCGGTTGACGATTCGAAACTGGGTACCCGTTCGGGCTACGGTCTGTACGCTTCTTTCCGCCAGACCTTTACCTGCGGTTCGCTGCTGTCGCCGGGCGTGACTTGCGGTATCGATTCGATCAACCTGTCGCTGTACGCCGACAAAGGTTTCGACAATATCTACAACCAGTCGACCCTGGAACGTAACGCAACCGTGACCACTGTCGGCGGCCAGGTCCTGCTGGGCACCGTGGACGGCATCGTTGCCGGCAGCGCTGGCATCAACGCACAAGGTGGCGCGTTCCAGAACGTGAACACCAACTTCAACATCACCGCAGAAGGTTCGGCCTTCTTCGTCTCGCCGGATCCGTTCTACAGCTTCGCGTTCAGCTCGTTCCAGAATACGTCGCAAGGTCTGACCTGCCGTAACGCGGCTGGCCAAGGCTCGTTTGCCAATTGCCTGGGCGCGACCGTCGTGGCGATCAACTCGGAAACCGGCAACACCGACTTCAACGGTCTGCCGGTCGATGTGCCAGAACCAGGCGCACTGGCTCTGATGGGCCTGGGCCTGCTGGGCATGGGCGCATACCGCCGCAAGCGTCAGAAGTAATTGCAACGAGCATCGCGTCAAGCGATGCATGAAAAAAAAGACCTGGCCACTGGCCAGGTTTTTTTTGCGCGATAGATTCAGCTTGCCGCGCTCGCCGCCAAGGCGGACTGCATGTCGAAATACTTTACAGCCATATGAACGATCATGCAGTCAGCATCCGGCATCCGGCATCCATTGACCATCTAGGCGATCGTCCTCCCTGGCACGCGGTATACCAACATGAACAGTGTCAGCCTCGGCCGGCATCTACCCCGCCAATGATCCCGACGAACGGTGGTGTGTTTTCTACATCATGGAAATGGCGCACCCAACGCCGCCGTAGCAGCGCTGCCATGGCGCGAAACATAAGCTGCTTGCTGATTGCATTGACAGCCAGGATAGCGGGGCCTGGCGTGGCGGCGCGGCCCCGTCAACGTCGATGACGACAGGGGCAGGAACGAAGTCGGGCGCAACTGTTCAACCTGCATCCATGGCGGATGCCGACAGTCTGGGTGTTCGATACGGATGCGTCCTGAACTAGGTCGGAAGGCACTGCTTTCCCGGCCCGGCGTGCATCAGATGTTGGTTGGGTTGCTGCTGCGGATCGCAGATGCCGGGAGGATCAGGTGGCGCACGACGGCGTGACGCAGCGGGCGGCGCATGGGGCGCATGGGGCCGACGTGGAATCGGCAGGAAGATCGCGGCGCAAGGCCGGTGACCGCTTCATCGCACATGGCCACTGTGCGAAACAAGGCCATGCCGCAACAAAGATTCAAGCGCAGGACGTCATCGCAAGGCAGTCTTCAACCGCCACCGACATACATCCCGCGCAACATGCTCAATAAAAAATCAGAAGAAGCTTTCCGGGATAATCAGAATGTCGCCCGGACGCATCATGACGTTGGCCGAAATGTCGCCGTCGCGGATCAGGTCATCCAGGCGCACGGTCAGCTTTTCCTGCTTGCCGTCGACATTGCGCACGATGCTCGCCTTGTTGCCGGCAGCGAACTCAGTAACGCCGCCCACCGCGATCAGCACGTCCATCAACGACATTTCGCGGCGGTATGGCAGCGATTGCGGGCGCGCCGCTTGGCCGATCACACGGATCTGCTCGGCATAATTGCCGATGAAGTTGGTCACAACCACAGTGACGACCGGCTGCTGGATGAACTTGGCCAGTGCGCCTTCGATGTCGCGTGCCAGCTGGGTCGAGGTCTTGCCGGCGGCCGGCAGGTCTTCCACCAGCGGCGTGGTGATCTTGCCGTCCGGACGCACCGGTACCGCCATCGACACTTCCGGATTACGCCAGACGATGATGTTGACTGCGTCGCCAGGGCCGATCAGGTAATCGGGATTGACCGGCGCCAGCGCGGCGGCGCTGGGAGCAGGCGGCGTCGCGCATCCGCCCAGCACCAACAGGCAGCCCACGGCGCCGAACGCCATCATACGTTTGATCCACTGCGTCATCTTGCTCACCTCGACTCTTTGCGGTCTGCGCCGGTTGCACCAGCATCGACTTGCGATTAAAAAATTGTTATTTCACCATCAAAACAGCGCTATTGTATATCAGAGTCTTTGTGGAAACGCCGAGCACGAATGAAATTGTGGACTACAACACCACATCTTTCACTGTCCCCGCCACCCCTTTTACGATGCGCTATTGTCGCTGCAGCAAGGCGCGCACATGGCTCACCGGTACCGCATAAGTAATACCGCTCGGATTGGTAATCGCTGTTTCTTTGAGTCCCTTTACGAACACCATGTTGATCACTGCCAGCACAGTGCCAGTCTCCGGGTCGAACACCGGACTGCCGCTATTACCCGGATACGCCGTGCCGTCGAGCTGGTACACGGTGAACGCGGCGCGCTGCAGTTGCGCGATGGCGCGCGCGTCGAGTCCGCGTGCGCTTAGCGATGGCCGCACCACCGGGGTGATGGCGGCCAGCAGCGCGCGATGGGTGGCCGGGTACAGGCCCAGCACCATGCCGAGCGGGAATCCGGTAAACGCCAGCGCCTGCCCTTCGCGCGCATCGTCGCGCTCGCTCAAGGTCAAGGCCGGCAATGGCGTTCCTTCCAGACGCAGGTGGGCCAGGTCATGCTCACGGTCGAGTCCGACCAGGGTGGCGGCGCGAAATTGCACCGCAGCGGCGCTGCCGACCACCACACCCAGGGTTTCCTTGCGCGCGCCGTCGAGCGCGTCGGGCACCACGTGGGCGTTGGTGATCACGCTCAGGCCATCGCCGACCACGAAGCCGGTGCCGGCGAACGCGATCGCCGGGCTGCGCGTCTGTAGATAGGTCCCGACCCCGACCACCGAGCGCTTGATCCGCGCCACGCTATCGGGCAAGGCGGCGGCCGCGCCCAGCGGCGCCGTCAGGGCAGTGCCAGCCAGCATGGCAGCCACGCCCTGATGCAGGAAAATTCGTCGTTTCATGGGCAATTCACATTCATACGTTACATCTTACGAGGGTTCGCCAAGCGCAACGAAAACGTTCCAATCGTGCACGCCCTTTCGAATATTAAACATTACAATAACCATCTTTGATTTTCAGCAACTATTGACCATGCTGTTGTCAACGACTTCCAACGCTTCCCGACCTGCTTTCACAACGTTACAAAGTTTCGTTCCTAACAACGGGCACAAGCGTCGGATGTTTGCGATAATGCAACAATGACCATGGAAAAACATGGCCCTGATGCGCCTCTGTTATTGCAGTGCAGAATTTGTGTTGTAAGCCGTTTGGATTTTGAGCGGAGAATTGCCTGATTTTCTAGCAAGCAATTGCAATTGCTCACTCTACAAGCGATTATGCAGGATATTTATCTATTGAGTCCGGCGCTGCCGGACCATGACTCGAGACCGACAAATGGCCGAAATGACAGCCTTGATTCTGAATTTCCTAAAAGCGCTTGGCAAGTATCGCTGGCATGCCGTCGCCATTACCTGGGTCGTCGCCCTGGCCGGCTGGGCTGTCGTGCTCAAGCTGCCCAACCAGTACCAGGCCTCGGCCCGCGTCTACGTTGATACCCAGAATATCCTCAAGCCCCTGCTTTCGGGCATGACGACGGTGCCGAACCTGGATCAGCAGGTGCAGTTCATGCGCCGCACCCTGTTCAGCCGTCCGAACGTCGAGCGGGTCGTGCGCGAAGTCGATCTCGACGTCAAGGCGCTCAACGGCCGCGAAATGGACAAGATCGTCGATGAAATGACCTCGCGCATCAGCATGGCGGGCACCCCGCGCGACGACATCTATACCATCGCCTACACCGGCAGCAGCGCCAAGGAAGCCAAGGACGTGGTGCAGGCCTTCCTGACCATCTTCGTCGAAGGCAGCTTCAGCGGCAAGCGCCAGGATTCCGAAAAGGCGGTGCAGTTCATCGACGAGCAGATCCGCAGCTATGAAGAGCGGCTGGCGGCGGCCGAGAACCGGCTGAAGGAGTTCAAGCTGCGCAATATGGGCATGCTGCCGCGTGAAGGCGCCGACTACAGCGCGCGCATGATGTCGACCAACGAAGCGCTGAACCAGGCGCGCCTGGAACTGGCCGAAGCGGAACAGGCGCGCAACGCCATCCGGCGCCAGATCGCGGGCGACACCAGCGGCGGTCCCGGCAAGCGCCCCCTGCCAGTGATGGTCGACCCGGCGTTGGAAGAACGCATCTCGGCCACCAACAAGACGCTGGACAGCCTGCGCACCCAGTACACCGAACAGCATCCGGACATCATCGCCAACCGCCGCCTGCTCGAGCAGCTGCTGGCGCGCAAGGCCGATGAGGCGAAGAACGTCCGGCCGAGCTCCGACCCGGGCGCCAGCTACAGCCCGATGCTGCAGCAACTCAACGTGCAGCTGTCCGACGCCGAAGCGCGCGTCGCCTCGCTGCAGGCCCGCGTCAACGAATACAGCAACCGCGTCGGCACCCTGCGCTCGCAGAGCGAGCAAGTGCCCGAGATCGAAGCCCAGCTGGCCAACCTGAACCGCGATTACGAAGTCAACCGCTCCAACTACCAGCGCCTGGTGGAACGCCGCGAATCGGCCAAGCTGTCGGGCGACCTGTCGTCGGCCACCGACATGCTGACTTTCCGCGTGGTCGATCCGCCGCTGGCGCCGCTGAAGCCGTCGGGACCGAATCGCCTGCAGCTGTTCTCGCTGGTCTTCGTTGCCGCGCTGATCGCAGGCCTGGCCGGCGCCTTCCTGCTGAGCCAATTGCGCCCGACTTTCGTGAGTCAGGCATCCCTGCGCGAAGCCACGGGCCTCCCGGTCCTGGGCTCGCTCAGCATGAACTGGACCGGCGAGCAGACCGTGCGCCGCAAGCGCCGCCTGATCGCCTTGATTGCCTCGGTGCTGCTGTTGTTCGGCGCCTACGGCGCCGGCGTTGCCGCAATCCTCGTTCGTCCGATGTAAGGCCGCAGGCCAAGGAGCACATGTGAGCATTATTGAAAAAGCGGCCAGCCGCATCGACCAGCAGCGCCAGGCTGCCCATTCCGCAGCTACCGGCAAGCCCGAGCACAAGGCCGTCGAGGCCGACGCAGCGCAGCAGGTTCAGCACCCTGTCATCGAATTGCCGGTCCCGGTTCCGGTTGCGGTCCCCGTAGCGGAGCTGGCAGCGGTGCCGGCAGCAGCCGGCGAACCGGCCACCACCGCACAGGACGCGACCGAAGTACCGGCCGCGTCGGCACGCGGCGGCGTCGCGCGCAAGGTCGAGCTCGACCTGACCCGGATGCGTGAGCTGGGCATGGTCACCGCCGCCGGCGGACGCACCAACCTGCTGGAAGAATTCCGCATCATCAAGCGTCCACTGCTCAAGCGCGCCTTCAGCGAGCGTGCGCCGAACGCCAATCCGAGCAACCTGATCATGGTCACCAGCTCGTTGCCGGGCGAAGGCAAGACCTATTGCTCGATCAACCTGGCGATGAGCATCGCCATGGAACTGGACCACACCGTGCTGCTGGTCGACGCCGACGTGGCGCGCCCGTCGGTGCTGCGCACGCTCGGCCTGCCGGCGCACCGCGGCCTGATGGATTGCCTGGTCGACGACAAGCTCGATCTGTCCGACGTGCTGCTGCGTACCAACGTCGACACGCTGGCGATCCTGCCGGCCGGCACCAGCACCCCGCGCGCGACCGAGCTGCTGGCCAGCTCGACGATGACGCAGCTGCTGCACGAACTGGCCCACCGCTATCCTGACCGCATCATCATCTTCGATTCGCCGCCCCTGCTGCTCACCAGCGAAGCGCGGGTGCTGGCCAGCCACATGGGCCAGATCGTGGTGGTGGTCGAATCCCAGACCACGACCCAGCATGCGGTCAAGGAAGCACTGACCCAGCTCGAAGGCATGAGCAACGTCAATCTCATCTATAACAAGACCAGGGATATCCCCGGTATCGAAGAGACGTATGACTACCACTACGGCTAAGCAGCCGGCCGCCGGCGCCGCTGTTATATGCGCGGCGTCGGCACGCCGCATGCCGGTCTTGCTGGCGGCGGTGTCGCTGCTCGCGGCCGCGTTCCCGGCGCATGCCGACTTTCGCATCAGCCCGACGCTGCGCCTGAGCGAGACCTGGACCGACAACGTCAACCTGACAGAAGATGAGTTCGCCCACAGCGAGCTGATCACCCAGGTCGCGCCCGGACTGACCATCACCAACCGCAGCCGGCGCCTGGTGGTCGACGCCACTGCCCAGCTGAGCGCCTTCGAGTACCTGCACGACAGCGACAAGCGCACTCGCCGCGGCTTCGCACTCGACGACGAAGACGCCGGTCCCGGCGTATCCAAGATCCAGCGCAGCTACCGCGCCAGCCTGCGCGGCGAACTGGCGCGCGACCTGTTCTTCCTCGACGCCAACGCCACGCGCGGCCAGCAGAGCATCTCGGCATTCGGCCCGCGCATCACCGGCGACTCGTACTCGACCAATAACCGCGCCGACATCGAAACCTGGAGCATCAGCCCGTATCTGGTGCGGCGCTTCGGCAGCGTTGCCTCGGGCCAGGTGCGCTTCACGCGCGACGCCGTCGGCGGCGCCAGTTACGCCGGTTTCAACCGCACCAGCGGCGACACCTTGCAGGCCAGCCTGGCCAGCGGCCCGGCGTTTCGGAGCGTGGTCTGGGGCCTGGGCTATACCGACCAGGATCTGGAGGGTGCCCGCTACGGCAACTCGTCGACCCAGAACGTGAACGGCAACCTGCGCTATATCCTGAGCCGCACATGGTCGCTGCTGGCCAATGCCGGCTACGACCGCTACGAATACGAGGGCCTGGGCGGCGGCGACCAGGGCGCCAACTGGTCGCTCGGCTTTGCCTGGACCCCGTCGCCACGCACCACCCTGCAGGCGACCGCGGGGCGTCACTTCTTCGGCAACACCGGCAGCCTGCTGGCGGTGCACCGCAGCCGCCACACCAGCTGGAACCTGAGCTACAGCGACGCCATCACGACCTCGCGCCAGCAGTTCCTGCTGCCGTCGACGATCGACACCGCGGGCCTGCTGGACAGCATGTTCGCCAGCGCCTACCCCGACCCGGTCGAGCGCGAGCGCGTGGTGGCGGCCTATATGCAGCAGACCGGCCTGCCGCCGTCGCTGTCCGACAGCGTCAATTACCTGACCAACCGTTTCATTCGCCAGAAACTGCTGCGCGCCTCGATGGTCTACCGCAAGGGACGCAGCACTGCGTCGCTGTCGGCCCATACCAGCGACCGCAACGCGCTCTCGAACCAGCAGAGCGACAGCCCGCTGCTGGGAAGCCAGCAGGGCAGCTTCAATTCGAACATCCGCCAGCGCGGCATGGCGGCGAACTACACCTACCGGCTCAGCCCGCGCTCGAACCTGACCGCCGGGGTCGACATCGACCGCAGCGAATCGCTCACCGGCAGCTTCACCAACTTCCAGCGCCTGCTGCGGGTGGGTGTGACGCGCCGCTTCGGCGAGGCCACCGGCTCGATCGACCTGCGCCGCCGCAGCGGCGACCGCACCTACACCGAGTCGGCCCGCACCTATACCGAGCACATGCTGTCGGCCAGCCTGTCCATGACGTTCTAAGCAAAGCGGATTCACGATGTACGAAACCTATTACGGCCTGTCGGCCAAGCCTTTCCAGCTGCGCCCCGACCCGCACTTCTTCTTCGGCTCCAAGGGCCACAAGCGCGCCATGGCCTACCTCGAGTACGGCCTGTCGCAGGGTGAAGGCTTCATCGTCATCACCGGCGACGTCGGCGCCGGCAAGACCACGCTGGTGCGCAACCTGCTGGGCCACCTGCCGAACGACCAGATCGTGGCCGCCCACATCGTCAACACCAGCCTGGATCCGGAAGACACGCTGCGCATGGTGGTATCAAGCTTCGGCCTGCCGTACGAAGGCGCCAGCAAGGCCGAACTGCTCAATCGCCTGGAAACCTTCTTGCGCAGTGTCGACCGCCAGGGCAAGCGCGCCCTGCTCCTGATCGACGAAGCCCAGAACCTGAACGCGCGCACGGTGGAAGAACTGCGCATGCTGTCGAACTTCCAGACCGCCGAGCGCTCGCTGCTGCAAACCTTCCTGCTCGGCCAGCCGGAGTTCCGCGCCACCCTGCACAGCCCCGGCATGCAGCAGCTGCGCCAGCGCGTGATCGCCAGCTACCACCTGGGCCCGATGGATGCGCAGGAAACCCGCGCCTATATCGAACACCGCCTGGGCACGGTCGGCTGGAACGGCGACCCGAGTTTTGACGATGGCGCCCACGCCGCGATCTTTGCCTACAGCGGCGGCATTCCAAGGAAGACCAACACGCTGATGGACCGCGTGCTGCTGATGGGCTTCCTGGAAGAGCTGCACGCCTTTAACGAAGCGCATATCAACGACGTGGTGCGCGACATCGCCGAAGAATTCCAGGCGCCGGACGCGATCGGCACGCCGGACGCGGACAGCGAGTATGACTCGCGCATCAATGGCGCCGACGGGCGTGGCGAAATGCGCCAGGGCGACCGGCGCGCCGCCAGCGTCGAGATCCTCGACGAGCGCATGATGCGCCTCGAAAAATCGATCGTCTCGGTGCTGTCGATCCTGAAAAAAATCGTCGCCACCCCTCAGGGCCAGAGCGCCCTCCATGCGGACCACCGCCCCGACCAACGTACGGACCACCAGGAATAAGCCATGCAAATGACCACTCCCGCCGCCCGGCCGCGTCCAGCACCGGGTGAACGCATCCGCAACGCCATGACCTGCGACGTCGAAGACTACTTCCAGGTCTCGGCCTTCGCGCCCTATATCGACCGCGCCAGCTGGCCAAGCCGCGAGTGCCGCGTCGAAGCCAATATGGAGCGCATCCTGGCGCTGTTCGAAAAAAACGACGTGCGCGCCACCTTCTTCACGCTGGGCTGGATCGCCGAACGCTATCCCGCCATGGTGCGCCGCATCGTCGAACAAGGCCACGAACTGGCCAGCCACGGCTACGGCCACCTGCGCGCCTCGGACCAGAGCCGCGAAGAATTCAACAACGACATCCGCTCCGCCAAGGCGCTGCTGGAAGACATCGGCGGCCAGGCCGTATTGGGCTACCGCGCCCCGAGCTTCTCGATCGGCCACGCCAACCTGTGGGCGCTCGACGCCCTGCAGGAAGCCGGCTACAAGTACAGCTCGAGCATCTATCCGGTGCTGCACGACCATTACGGCATGCCGGACGCGCCACGCTTCGCCTTCTACCCGAACGGCCCGGACGGCCTGCTGGAAGTGCCGATCACCACGCTGCACATGGGTGGCCGCAATTTCCCGGCCGGCGGCGGCGGCTACTTCCGCCTGCTGCCGTACGCTTTGAGCCGCTGGATGATGGAAAAGGTCAACCGCGAGGACCAGGAGTCGGCGCTGTTCTACTTCCACCCATGGGAAATCGACCCGCAGCAGCCGCGTCCCGAAGGCCTGGGCGCCAAGGCGCGCTTCCGCCACTACATCAATATCGACCGCATGGAGCGTCGCCTCGAACTGCTGGCGCGCGATTTCAAATGGGACCGCATGGACCGCATTTTCCTGGACAAGCCATGAATTCCATCATCGAAGGCGCGCAGGCACGGCGCGCGATGCAAGGCGCCGTGACCGCGCCTGCCACACTGAAACTGCTGCAAAAACAGGACTACGCACGCTGGGACAGTTTTGTCCGCGCCTGCCCGTGCGCCACCTTCTTCCACCTGTCGGGCTGGCAAACGGTGATCGAGCAATCCTTCGGCATCAAGACCTGGTTCTACTACGTCGAGCAGGATGGCGAAATCCAGGGCGTGCTGCCGCTGGCCGAAATCAAGAGCCGCCTGTTCGGCCACTCGCTGGGCGCGATGCCGTTCTGCGTCTACGGCGGCGTGGTTGCACTGACCGACAACGCACGCGCCATGCTGGACGGCGCCGCGCACGAACTGGCGCAGAAACTGGGCGTCGGCCACCTCGAATACCGCGGCATGGAACGCGCGCATCCGGGCGACGCGGCGTGGCACACCAAAGAACTGTACGTCACCTTCCGCAAGGAGATCACGGGCGACGACGAGACCAACCTGAACGCCATCCCGCGCAAGCAGCGCGCCATGGTGCGCAAGGGCATCAAACTGGGCCTGAAGGGCGTGGTCGAGGACAACGTCAACCGGATGTTCGAGGCCTATTCGCACAGCGTGCTGCGCCTGGGCACCCCGGTGTTCCCGAAAAAATACTTCGCCCTGCTGCAAACCACCTTCGGCGACGAATGCGAAGTGCGGTCGATCTATACCGCGGACGACCAGCTGGTCGGCTCGGTGCTGTCGTTCTACTGGCGCGATGAAGTGGTGCCCTACTACGGCGGCGGCATGGACCTGGCGCGCTCGGTGGCCGGCAACGACTTCATGTACTGGAACCTGATGCAGGCAGCCGCCGCCCGTGGCTGCCGCCTGTTCGACTTCGGCCGCAGCAAGCTCGGTACCGGCGCCTACGACTTCAAGAAGAACTGGGGCTTCGAGGCCACGCCGCTGCCGTACGAATACAAGCTGTATGCGTCGAGCGCGCTGCCCGACAACAATCCGCTGAACCCGAAGTACCAGCTGTTCATCAAGGTCTGGAAGAAGCTGCCGCTACCGGTCGCGAATTTCATGGGCCCGTTCATCGTGCGCAACCTGGGATAAGCCGTGGAAGACTTGCTGCTGCTGATCCACCGCATTCCCTACCCGCCCAACAAAGGCGACAAGATCCGTTCGTACAACCTGCTCAAGCACCTGGCGCGCGACTACCGGGTGCACCTGGCCACGTTCGTGGACGACGCCGACGACTGGCAATACGTGCCGAAGGTCGAGGCGATGTGCGCCAGCAGCCATTTCGCCCGGCTCAATCCCTTGAAAGCGCGTGTGCGCAGCCTGGGCGCGCTGGTGAAGAACCGGTCGCTCTCGCTCGACTACTACCAGGACGCCGGCATGGCGCGCTGGGTCGAGCAGGCCATGGCCGCGCACAAGGTCAAGCGCGTGATGGTGTTCTCGTCGCCGATGGCGCAATACGCCGACGGCTACCGCGACGCGCGCCGCGTGATCGACTTCTGCGACGTCGACTCGGACAAATGGCGCCAGTACGCCGACAAGAAATCCTGGCCCATGAGCTGGCTGTACCGGCACGAAGCGCGCCAGCTGCTGCGCTACGAGCGCCAGGTGGCCAGCCAGTACGATGCCTCGCTGTTCGTCTCGGCGCCCGAAGCCGACTTGTTCCGCCAGCTGGCGCCGGAGAGCGTGGCGCGCATCGGCCACTTCAGCAATGGCGTCGACACCGAGTACTTTTCGCCCGACCACGATTTCGCCAGCCCGTTCGCGGCCGGCACACGCGCACTGGTGTTTACCGGCGCCATGGACTACTGGCCCAACGTCGACGCGGTGCAGTGGTTCTGCGACGAAGTCTTCCCGACATTGCGCGCCGCTGACGCCGCGCTGGCCTTCTACATCGTCGGCTCGCGCCCGAGTCCCCAGGTCCAGGCGCTGGCACAACTGCCCGGCGTGAGCGTGACCGGCACCGTGCCCGACGTGCGTCCGTACATCCGCCACGCCACCGCGGCGGTGGCGCCGCTGCGCATCGCGCGCGGCATCCAGAATAAAGTGCTGGAAGCGATGGCCATGGCGGCGCCAACGGTGGTCTCGCCGCAGGCGCTGGAAGGGATCGATGCCGTGCCCGGCGCCGAACTGGTGCTGGCCGACGGCGCCCCGGCCTGGATCGCGGCGCTGACTGCGCTGCTGGCGCGCAGCAATCAGGACATGAGCCGCGAGATGGGCTGCGCAGCACGCGCGCGGGTCGAACATCATTACAGCTGGCCCAGCAACCTGGCCTGCATCGAGGAGCAACTGGAATGCTCGTGAACCCACCGAACGACCTGGCCGGCGCCAAGCTCGACGCCAGCCCCACCCCGCTGGCGCGCTCCTCGGCCATGCTGATCGCGCTGGCGCTGCTGGCGCCGTTGTTCCTGTACCTGGGTACCGCCCAGTCGCTGGTGGCGATCTGGAACAGCTCCGAGACCTTCGCTCACGGCTACCTGATCCTGCCGATCAGCCTGTGGCTGGTGTGGCGCCGGCGCGCGGTATTCGATGCCGTGCCGGCGCGGCCCTGGCCCGCAGCCCTGCTGCTGCTGGCGCTGCTCGGCGCCGGCTGGCTGCTGGCGCGCATGGGGGAAGTCCAGGTGGTGATGCAGTACGCCTTCGTGGCCATGTTCCCGATCGTGGCGCTGGCCATGCTGGGCCGGCGCCTGGCCGGCGCGCTGGCATTTCCGCTGCTGTTCCTGCTGCTGGCGGTGCCCTTCGGCGAAGTCTTCGTCGGCCCGCTGATCGAGCTCACCGCCGACTTCACCGTGTGGGCGGTGCAGGCCACCGGGATTCCGGTGCTGCGCAACGGCACCCGCTTCGACCTGCCGACCGGCTCCTGGTCGGTGGTGGAAGCCTGCAGCGGCGTGCGCTACCTGATTTCCTCGTTTACGCTGGGCTGCCTGTATGCCTACCTGACCTACCATTCGACCAAAAAGCGCCTGCTGTTCGTGCTGGTGGCGATCGTGGTGCCGATCATCGCCAACGGCTTGCGCGCCTACATGATCGTGATGATCGGCCACCTGTCCGGCATGGAGCTGGCCACCGGCGTCGACCACCTGATCTATGGCTGGCTGTTCTTCGGCCTGGTCATGCTGGTGATGTTCTGGATCGGCAGTTTCTGGCGCGAAGACGAGCTGGAACCCGGTCAGGACACGGCCACTGCCACGGCCGCAGCCGCCGCCACCAGCGGCATGCGCGCCGGACACGCCACGCCCGCCACGTCGAAGCAGATCGGGCTGATGTGCGGCGCGGTGCTGCTGCTGGCGGCCCTGTGGCCGGGCTTTGCGCGTTACATGGACGGCGCCAACCTGAACCCGAATCCGCTGCAGCTGTCGAACGTCGCCATCGGCTGGCCGCAGGTCGCGCCATTCGCCGACTGGACCCCGCGCTGGGTCAACCCGGACGCCAGCTACCGCGCCAGTTTCCAGAACAGCGCCGCCATGCCGCCGGTCACGCTCGACATGATCGCCTACCGCAACCAGCGCAACGGCAAGTCGCTGATCAGCTCGGTCAACGGCCTGGCCACGCCGGACGACGCCTGGCATGCGGTCGGTGGCGCCATGCGCAGCGAACCATTGAATGGGCAGACCATCACCCTGCGCGAAACGCGTCTGAACGGCCCGGGCGGCCAGATCCTGGTCTGGCACTGGATGTCGATCGACGGCCACGTCACCGCCAACAACTACGTCGGCAAGCTGCTGCAGGCGCAGGCCAAGCTGCGCCTGCGCGGCGACGACGGCGCGGTGGTGCTGCTGTCGGCGCCGGTGCGCGACAATCCGGACGCCGCGCGCGCGGCGCTGCGCGCCTTCATGGCCGGCCAGGGCCAGGCCATCGAACGCGCGCTCGAGCATGCGCGCACGCACTGAGGAGGCGGGCGTCCATGCATAGCGACCTGCCTGTCCTGAACGCCCAGCGTCCGCTGGTGGTGCACGTGGTCTACTCGCTCGACGTGGGTGGCCTCGAAACGCTGCTGGTCGACTGCATCAACCGCATGCCGGCCGAGAAGTACCGGCACGCGGTGGTGTGCCTGACCCGCTACACCGACTTCGCGCTGCGCATCACCCAGCCCGGGGTCGAGCTGTTCGCCCTCAACAAGCCGCCCGGCAACGGGCTGCGTGTGCATGCCCGCTTCTGGCAGCTGATGCGGCGCCTGCGCCCGGCCATCGTCCACACCTATAACCTGGCGGCGATGGAGTACTGCTTCACCGCGGCCGCGGCCGGGGTGCCGGTGCGGATCCACGCCGAGCACGGGCGCGACGCCGGCGACCCGCATGGCCTGAACCGCAAGCACAACTTCCTGCGCCGCCGCCTGGCGCCGTTCATCGACCGCTACATCCCGGTGTCCGACGACCTGCAGCGCTGGCTCGACCGGGTGGTCGGCATCGCGCCGGCCAAGAACCTCCTGATCAAGAACGGCGTCGACACCGCGCGCTTCAAGCCGCGCACCGATGTCGTGGACGCCGCGCCATGGGCGCCGGACGCGCTCGTGATCGGCGCCGTGGCGCGCGTGCAGGACGTGAAGAACCACCGCGACCTGGTGGCGGCGTTCGCGCTGCTGCGCGAGCGCCTGCCGGCCTTGCGCGAGCGCCTGCGCCTGTCGATCGTCGGCGACGGCCCGCTGCTGGCCGCGCTGCAGGCGCAGGTGGCCGCGGCCGGCCTGCAGGACGTGGTCTGGCTGCCGGGCGCGCGCGCCGACGTCGCCGACCTGCTGCACGGCTTCGACATCTTCGCCCTGCCCTCGCTGGCCGAAGGCACGCCGGTGTCGCTGCTCGAAGCGATGGCGTGCGGCCTGCCGTCGGTGTGCTCGCGCGTGGGCGGGATCCCGGAAGTGATCACCGACGGCGTGCACGGCAGCCTGGTGCCGGTCGAAGTCGAGGCGCTGGCCGCGGCGCTGGCGCGCTATGTGCAGGACCCTGCGCTGGCGGCGCGCCACGGCGCGGCCGCGCGCATGCGCATCGAAGAAAAATACAGCATGGACGCCATGCTGGGCGCCTACATCGGGCTGTACGACAGCCTGCTGGCACGCAAGGCCCCGGCGCGGCAACACCGATTGATCAACACCTGATCACCTCATCACCTAATTACCTAATCACGGCAGGACGACAACAGCATGTGCGGAATCGTTGGCATATTTGACACCCAAGGCAGTCGCGACATCGACCGCGCGGCGCTGGGCCGCATGAACGAAAGCCAGCACCACCGCGGACCGGACGAAGGCGAACTGTATCTGGAGCCGGCGCTGGGCATGGGCCACCGCCGCCTGTCGGTGATCGACCCGGCCAGCGGCCAGCAGCCGATCAGGAATGCCGACGGCGACGTGGTCATGGTGTTCAACGGCGAGATCTACAACTACCGCGAACTGCGCGAAGAATTGATCGGGCTTGGTTTTGCGTTCCGCACCAAATCCGATAGCGAAGTGCTGCTGCACGCTTACCAGGCCTGGGGCCAGGATTGCCTGCAGCGCCTGCGCGGCATGTTCGCCTTCGCGATCTGGGACCGGAAGCAACAGAGCCTGTTCCTGGCGCGCGACCATGTCGGCGTCAAGCCGATGTTCTGGTCGCTGCTGCCGAATGGCCTGTTCGTGTTCGGCTCGGAACTGAAGTCGATCATGACCCACCCCGAGCTGCCGCGTAAACTCGATCCGCGCGCGGTCGAGGACTACTTCGCCTTCGGCTACGTGCCGGAGCCGAACACGATCTTCCACGGCGCCTACAAGCTGGCGCCGGGCCACTGCATCGTGCTCAAGGTCGGCGACCGCGAAGTGAAACCCGCGCGCTACTGGGACCTGTCGTTCAAGCCGGGCCCGCAAAAGTCGCTCCAGGACGTCGAGCAGGAGCTGGTGGCGCGGGTGCAGGAATGCGTGCAGAGCCAGATGGTGGCCGACGTGCCGCTCGGCGCCTTCCTGTCGGGCGGGGTCGATTCGAGCGCGGTGGTGGCCATGATGGCGCAGCACAATCCCGACCCGGTGGTCACCTGCTCGATCGGCTTCGACGATCCCGAGTACGACGAATCGAAATACGCCAACGAAGTCGCGACGCGCTACCGCACCACCCACCACGCCGAGATCGTCGACAAGGACGATTACGGCCTGGTCGACACCCTGGGCCGCCTGTACGACGAACCGTTCGCCGACAGTTCGGCGATCCCGACCTACCGCGTATGCCAGCTGGCGCGCAAGCACGTCACGGTGGCGCTGTCGGGCGACGGCGGCGACGAAAGCTTCGCCGGCTATCGCCGCTACCGTTTCGCGATGGCCGAGCAGCGCGTGCGCGACAAGATCCCGTCGTCCCTCAGAAAGCCGGTGTTCGGCACCCTGGGCAAGCTGTATCCGAAGGCCGACTGGGCGCCGCGCGTGCTGCGCGCCAAGACCACCTTCGAAGCACTGGCGCGCGACACGGTGGAGGGTTACTTCCATGGCGTGTCGAAGATGCCGGACCGGGTGCGCGCGCAGCTGTTCTCGGACGGCTTCAAGCGCGAGCTGCAGGGCTACGGCGCGATCGAGGTCTTTCACCGCCATGCCGCGAATGCGCCGACCGACGACCCGCTGTCGCTGATCCAGTACCTCGACTTCAAGACCTGGCTACCGGGCGACATCCTGACCAAGGTCGACCGCGCCAGCATGGCCCACTCGCTTGAAGTGCGCGTACCGCTGCTGGACCATACCTTCGTCGAATGGGCTTCGACCCTGCCGCCGGACATCAAGCTCGGTGGCGGCGAAGGCAAGTACATCTTCAAGAAGTCGCTCGAGCCATTCCTGTCCCACGACGTGCTGTACCGCGCCAAGAAAGGCTTCTCGATTCCGCTGGCGGCCTGGCTGCGCGGCCCGCTGCGCGACAAGCTGCGCGCGGCGGTGGCGTCGCCGCAACTGCTCGATACCGGGATCTTCAACCAGCGCTACCTGCGCGAGATGGCGGAGCAGCATATCGCCGGCACGAGCGACCACAGCGCGGCCTTGTGGCAGGTGCTGATGTTCGAGACATTCCTGCGGGTGAGCGCCAACGCCTGAACACGGGCTGAGCACGCCTTGAACCCGGTTGCCCCGGCTGGCGAGGCGCCAGACTTGGGGAGCGCCGTCGCGTAGATACCTGCCGCTTAGTGCACCAGCGCCTCTGCCTTCGGCGCGAAGGCGCCAGGCCGCCTGCTGACGCGGCCGCCCGTGACGAAAGAAAAACTGCGCGGCGCCATGAAATCCAACACCTTATAAATCCCGATCAGCAGTGCGATGATCAGAACCGGCACGCCATAAATATAGACTGCATGCGGCACAAAATGGTCGACCTGCTGATACAGACGGCGAGCGATTTCAATCAGTGGCATATGACCGAGAAAAATAAAAAAGCTGTACTGGCTGTGTTCCTTGGTCCAGTTCCCGAACCCGGTGTTTTCCAGCAGCGATGCCATTGGCCAGACCAGCAGGGGTGCGACGAGATAGATCGGTGTGTGATTTTCTGTTCTGAGCAACAGCAATGCCGCACACAGTAGCAGCAGGGCTACCAGGCAATGCACCGCATAACGGTCGTATTTCTTGATATCCCAGTTGCCGATCGCCGCCATGCCACCGATATAGAACATGACCGCCATGGTATTGCGCAGGATGAGATGACGATCCAGATTGAGCAGGAAGATGCCCGCTATCAGTACCAGGCCAACGAGGGGCGCGCGGCGCAGCAGCAGGCCAAAGATCGGCGACAACAGGACGAGTACGAACAGCTCACGTAGGAAATGCAGGGGGACGTTCAGGGGTTTCTTATCGATCGAGAACAGGATGTTCATGATGCGTCCCGGTTCCGCCTCCAGGATCGTCCTCACGGCAACATAGCCGGTCGAATACTCGACCAGCGCCAGGATCGCGACATAGCAGATGTTGAACACGAAAAAAGGAACGAGGAGTGTTCGCGCTTTTTTCCTGTAGAGCTGTAGCGGTGCGAGATCGAGCTTCGACGAAAACAGCAGATAGCCCGAGATCATCGTCAGCGCCGGCACACAGATGCGGCCGAGCTGGCCCTGTGTGAATGCACGCAGGACATCGAGCGTGTCGGAAAAATCGAGCGCAGCGATCGGCACCGGCTCGGCTATATGCAGGAAGACAACGATGGCAATCAGGATGAAACGCAGCATCGAGATACGACTCGTGACGGTCGGGTCCAATCTCATGGCGGACATCCGGATCAATGTAAAATGCAATAATACCAACAATTACAAGCCGTGGTGTTGCATTCTTGATTATTTATTTTTTTAAAAGCCGTCTGCTTCTCGGCCGGAACGTGCCGAACAATGCTGGGGTTTCAGGTCAGTCGCCGTGAGCGGCGCACAAGGATGAGGTTCCCGAACGGTGGAAACGGCATAAAGGTCCGGGGAAACGGAATTGCTCGTAACTTGCTATCAATCCAGCAATCATCAGAACGCGCAGCGTCAGGCGCAGGAACGCCTTCGGCGTCTTGACCGGATGCCACAGCACGTCCTTGCGGCATCCGGCCAACCTCCGGAAATTCATGGCATCGAAGCTGCCGGCGACGGTCACGCCGCCGCGCTTCATGCTACTACGCCTGGGTGCGAGTCGGCGCCCAGTCGCGGTACCAGGCCCAGAAGTTCGCGAGGCCTGTGGCCAGCGGCGTGGTCGGCGCGAACCCGACCCAAGCCTTGAGCTTGTCGATCGAGGCATGGGTGGCCGGCACGTCGCCCGGCTGCATCGGCAGGAACTGCTTGTCGGCCGCAACGCCCATGACCTGCTCGAGCGTCTCGATAAAATCGAGCACCCGCACCGGCGCGTGGTTGCCGATGTTGAACACCGTATGCGGCGCCGTGGTTGCGGTAGCGGGCGTGGACTTGAACAGCAACCGCACCACGCCTTCGACGATGTCGTCGATGTAGGTGAAATCGCGCGTGAGCAAGCCGTCGGCGAACACCGGGATCGATGCGCCGCGCGCCATCTTTTCGGCAAAGCTGAAGTAAGCCATGTCCGGCCGACCCCAGGGACCGTACACCGTGAAGAAGCGCAGGCCGGTGGCCGGCAGGCCGAACAGATGGCTGTACGAATGGGCCATCAGTTCGTTCGACTTCTTGGTGGCGGCGTACAGCGACACCGGCGCATCGACCTGGTCGTCCTCGCTGAACGGCACCTTGGCGTTGGCGCCGTACACGCTGCTGCTGCTGGCGTACAGCAGGTGCTCGACCTTGGCGTGGCGGCAGGCTTCGAGGATGTTGCCGAAACCGACCAGGTTCGATTGCACGTAGACGGCCGGGTTCTCGAGCGAATAGCGCACCCCGGCCTGGGCCGCCAGATGCACCACCAGCTGCGGCCGCTCGCGCTCGAACAGGGCCGTGACCTGGGCCGCATCGGACAGCTCGACCGTGTGGCAGGCGACGCCGGCCGGGGCCAAGAGCGCCGCCACCCGGTCGTGCTTCAGGCGCGGGTCGTAGTAGTCGTTGAAGTTATCGCAGCCGACCACTTCATGCCCCATGGCCGCCAGGCGCGCGGCCACGAAGCTGCCGACGAAGCCGGCAGCGCCCGTGACCAGGATGCGGCGGGTGGCAGCCGGCATCAGGCAGCCTTCCGGCTGACGCGCCCGATCCCTTCGTAGGCCAGGCCGGCGGCCGCGACTTCTTGCGGATCGTAGATGTTGCGGCCGTCGAAGATGGCCTTGCCGCGCAGGGTCTGGGCCAGGTGGTTGAAGTCCGGCGCGCGGAATTCCTTCCACTCGGTGACCAGCACCAGCACGTCGGCATTGTCGATCGCGGCGGTGGCAGAGCTGACGATCGTCAGCTTCTCTGCCAGCGTGGCGGCGTCATGGTCGCGTTCCAGCACGCGCAGCGCTTCGGCGCTGGCCACCGGATCGTAGGCGCGCACGCGGCAGCCGGCGGCGAACAGTTCCTTCAGCAGGACCAGGCTCGGCGCTTCGCGCATGTCGTCGGTATTCGGCTTGAACGACAGGCCCCACAGGGCGATGGTCTTGCCGTTCAGGGCCTCGACGCCGCCGTAGAAGCGGCACAGCTTCTTGAACAGCACGTTCTTCTGGTTGTCGTTGACGCGTTCGGTCGCTTCCAGCACGTGCAGCACCTGGCCGTGGTCGCCGCCGGTCTTGACCAGGGCTTTCACGTCTTTCGGGAAGCACGAGCCGCCGTAACCCATGCCGGCGTACAGGAACTGGGAGCCGATGCGCGGATCCAGGCCCATGCCGTGGCGGACCGATTCGATGTCGGCGCCGAGCAGTTCGGCCAGGTTGGCCAGCTCATTCATGAAGCTGATGCGGGTGGCCAGCATGGCGTTGGCGGCGTACTTGGTCAGCTCGGCGCTGCGCACGTCCATCTCGACCAGTTTCTCGTGGTTGCGGCTGAACGGCGCGTACAACTGGCGCATCAGGCGGGTGGCGTTGGTGTCGTCGCTGCCGACCACGATCCGGTCCGGACGCATGAAGTCGTCGATCGCGGCGCCTTCTTTCAGGAATTCGGGATTGCTCACCACCGAGAAGGCGACCGTGCTGCCGCGCTTGTCGAGTTCGCCCTGGATGGCGGCGCGCACCTTGTCGGCGGTACCGACCGGCACGGTCGACTTGTCGACCACCACCACCGGCTTCTCGATGCGCTGGCCGATCGAACGGGCCGCCGCCAGGATGTGGGTCAGGTCGGCGCTGCCGTCTTCGTCGGGCGGAGTGCCGACTGCCAGGAACACGCACTCGGCGTGGGCGATGGCTTCGTCGTAGCTGGTCGAGAACAGCAGGCGGCCGGCGGCAGCGTTGCGCTCGACCATCTGGTCCAGGCCCGGCTCGTGGATCGGGATGACGCCATTCTTGAGCATGGCGATTTTTTCGTCGTTGACGTCGAGGCAGAGGACGGTGTTACCGACGTCGGCGAAACATGCGCCCGAGACCAGACCGACATAGCCGGTGCCAATGATAGTGATCTTCATAGTGTATTTTGGTGAAGGAGTAACTGAACAATAGTGGCGGGTAAAACAGCTTGGCGAACCTGGCTGCTTTCCACGGTAACGGGCAGCATTCGGGCAATATTCAGGCGGTATTTTCGCCGAAACTGCGCCAACTTCGCACCGCCCTGCCGCACGTAACAATGCTAAATGGAACTTGAATTATAGTATCATGGTTGTCTAAAAATTATGCGTCGGGCGCCAATCGTGCTGCCGTCAGGAAAAATTTTTCGCATAATGGCGACATTGTTTTTTTAAAAATAGACCGCCGCGGCCAGGATCCTCGGTGGCATGTCCTCGCAGCACTGTCCAGGCACCAATGAAGCTACTCACCTTTAGTACCCTGTATCCCAACGCGGAACAACCCAACCACGGGATTTTTGTCGAAACCCGCCTGCGCTACCTGATCGCCAGCGGCCAGGTCGAGTCGCGCGTGGTCGCGCCGGTCCCCTGGTTCCCGCTCAAGGGCGAGCGCTTCGGTCACTATGGCACCCTGGCCAAGGTCGCGCGCCGTGAAACCCGCAACGGCATCGACGTGACGCATCCGCGCTACCTGGTGCTGCCGCGGATCGGCATGAACCTGACGCCCTACACGCTGGCACGCGCGGCGCGCCAGGAAATCGGCCGCATCCTCGACCAGGGCTACGATTTCGACGCCATCGACGCCCATTATTTTTACCCGGACGGCGTGGCGGCGGTCATGCTCGGCAAGTATTTCAACAAGCCGGTGGTGGTCACCGCGCGTGGCACCGACATCAACCTGATTCCGCAATTCGAACGGCCCAGGAAGCTGATCCTGCAGGCGGCGCGCGAAGCCGACGGGATCATCACGGTATGCAATGCGCTCAAGGACGAGATGGTGCAGCTGGGCGTCGATGGCGCCAACATCACGCCGCTGCGCAACGGCGTCGACCTCGAGCGCTTCCAGCCAATCGACCGCGCCGCGGCGCGCGCCACCGTGGGCCTGGCGCCCGGCCGTTTCACCCTGCTCTCGGTCGGCCTGCTCGATCCGCGCAAGGCGCACGACCTGATCATCCGCGCGCTGCCGCGCCTGCTTGACGTCGACCTCTTGATCGCCGGCATCGGTCCGGAAAAGAAAAACCTGGAAAGCCTGGCGCGCGAGCTGGGCGTGCAGGACCGGGTCAAGCTGCTCGGCTCGGTGGCCCAGACCGAACTGAAGATCTATTACAACGCCGCCGATGCGCTGGTGCTCGCGTCCAGCCGCGAAGGCTGGGCCAATGTGCTGCTGGAGAGCATGGCCTGCGGCACGCCGGTGGTGGCCAGCAATGTCTGGGGCACGCCGGAAGTCGTGGCCGCGCCCGCCGCCGGCGTCCTGATGCTTGAACGCACCCCCGACGGCCTGGTGCAGGCCCTTAGCCGCTTGCGCGCCGATTATCCCGATCACGGCGCCACCCGCCGCTATGCCGAACAGTTCGGCTGGCAACCGACCACCCAGGGCCAGATCGATCTGTTCCACTCCATCCTGGCGAGAAAAGCCGCGTGAAAATCCTTTACCACCACCGCACCCGATCCAAGGACGGCCAGTACGTCCACATCGAAGAAATGATCCGCGCCCTGCGCGCCCAGGGCCATGAAGTCGTGATCGTGGCGCCGCCCAGCGCCGAGACCGAATCGTTCGGCTCGGACGCCGGCCCGGTGGCCTGGCTCAAGCGCCACCTGCCCAAGACCTTCTACGAGCTGATGGAACTGAGCTATTCGCTGGTCGCCTACCGGCGCCTGGCCAAGGCCGTGAAACAGCACCGGCCGGACGTGCTGTACGAGCGCTACAACCTGTTCCTGCCGTCCGGCGTCTGGCTGGCGCGCAAGTACAAGCTGCCGCTGCTGCTCGAAGTGAACGCCCCGATCCTGGAAGAGCGGGCGCGCTACGACGGCCTGGCGCTCACCGGGCTGGCGCGCTGGTCGCAATCGTATGCCTGGAACAATGCCGACATGGTGCTGCCGGTGACCCGGGTGCTGGGCGACATCGTCGCCTCGTATGGCGTGCCGCAAGAGCGCATCGAGGTGATCCCGAACGGCATCGATCCGGAACGCTTTGCCGGCGCCCCGGACGTGCTCGAAGCCAAGCGCGCGCTGGGCCTGGAAGAGTACCTGGTGCTGGGCTTCACCGGCTTCGTGCGCGACTGGCACGGCCTGGACAAGGTGATCGACCTGATCGCCCAGGACCCGCCGGAATCGCGCCGCCACCTGCTGGTGGTCGGCGACGGCCCGGTGCGCGCCGAGCTCGAACAACAGGCGCGCGACCTGGGCATCGAGCACCGCGTGAAATTCACCGGCATCGTCGGGCGCGACGACGTGGCGCGCCACGTGGCCGCGTTCGACATCGCGCTGCAGCCGGCGGTGGTCAAGTACGCTTCGCCGCTGAAGCTGTTCGAATACCTGGTGCTGGGCAAGGCCATCGTCGGCCCCGACCAGCCGAATATCCGCGAGATCCTGCAGGACGGACACAACGCCGTGCTGTTCGATCCCGACACCCCGGGCGGCCTGGCCGGCGCCGTCAAGCGCCTGTGCGACGACATCGCCCTGCGCACCAAGGTGGCCGCCAATGCGCGCGCCGCCATCGACGAGCAAGGGCTGACCTGGGGCGCCAACGCGCGCCGCGCGGTGGCCCTGTTCGAAAGGCTGCTGCGCCGTGCGTGACCTGGTCCTGCTGTTCGCCTTCGTCGCGATCATTCCATTCATCTTCAAGCGTCCGGTGGTCGGGGCCCTGGCCTATGCGCTGGTAAGCCTGATGAATCCGCACCGCCTGACCTACGGCTTCGCCCACAGCTTCCCGTTCGCGATGTACCTGTGCATCCTGACCCTGGTGGCGCTCGTGATCTCGAACGAAAAGAAGCGGCTTCCGATGTCGCCGCCGGTGGTGGTGCTGCTGCTGTTCTGCTTCTGGTATACGCTCTCTGCCTTCTTTGCCCAGATGCCGACCGCGGCCTGGGTCGACTGGGACCGGGTCAGCAAGATCATGCTGATGGTGTTCGTCACCATCCTGACCGTGCGCACCGTCAGCGACGTCAAGCTGCTGGCGCTGACGGTGGCGCTGTCGCTCGGCTTCTGGGGCGTCAAGAGCGGCCTGTTCGTGATCTTGAGCGGTGGTAGCCAGGGCATGTTCGGACCGCGCAACAGTTTCATCTCGGACAACAACACGCTGGCGCTGGCGCTGGTGACGATCACGCCGCTGATCGCCTACCTGATTACCCAGGTCGACTCCAAATGGCTCAAGCGCGGCGTGATGGCGATCGCGGCGCTGACCGTGCTGGGCGCGATCGGCTCGTATTCGCGCGGCGCCCTGCTGGGCGCCTGTGCGATGGGCTTTTTCATGTGGCTCAAGTCGAACCACAAGCTCAAGATCGGCCTGGCCTTCATGCTGCTGGTGCCGGTGGTGCTGCTCAACATGCCGGACGCATGGATGGGCCGTATGCATACCATCGAGACCTATGAGGAAGACGCCTCCGCGCTCGGCCGCATCAATTCCTGGAAATTCGCGATCCGCATCGCAGGCGAATTCCCGCTCGGCGGCGGGCCGAATGTGTTTTCGCCGTCCATGTTCAAGATCTACGCACCGGATGCGTTCCGTTTCTATGACGCCCACAGTATCTATTTCCAGGTGCTGGGCGAACTTGGCTACTTCGGGCTGGCGATTTTCCTGAGCCTGTTCGTCGCCGCCTGGCGTACCGGCAGCCGCGTGATCCGTTTTTGCCGCGACCGGGAAGACCTGGCCTGGGCCGCGATGCTGGCGCGCATGTGCCAGGTCAGCATGATCGGCTACCTGACTGCGGGCGCGTTCCTGACGCTGGCCTATTACGACCTGATCTATTACGTGATCGCGATCCTGGTGCTGCTCGACAAGGTGCTGATCCGCTATCCGCAAGCGGACAATACGCCGCCGATGCGGCTGGCCTTCGTCGAGCGCTATCGCGCCCGCAGCCGGGCCAAGGCGGCCAAGGAAGCGGAGCGCGCCGCCAGGCTGCGCCAGCCGGCGCGTTAGGTCGCGCTCCGACTAGTACGTCAAACGAGTACTTCCAGCGCCGCCGGATGGCCCAGAAACATGCCAGGGCTGGCGCTGGCGCCGTAGGCGCCGGACTGGAACACCACCACCAGGTCGCCGATTCGGGCATGCGCCAGCGGCATGCGCTCGGCCAGGATGTCGAGCGGGGTGCACAGCGGACCGGTGGCCGACGCCGGGCCGCTGTCCGGCGCGCTGCCGTCGGCATTCATGCGGTTGCCGACCGCGACCGGATAATTCTTGCGGATCACCTGGCCCAGGTTGCCCGATGCGGCCAGGTGGTGGTGCATGCCGCCATCGAGCACCAGGAACACTTCGCCGCGCGAGACCTTGCGGTCGAGCACGCGCGCCACGTAGACGCCCGCTTCGCCGACCAGGTAGCGTCCCAGTTCCAGCGCCAGCCGCGCCTGCGGCAAGGCCGGCGCCAGGCGCGCCAGCTGCGCGTCCAGGTGTGCGCCCAGCGGCGCCGGATCGATGCGCGCCTCGCCCGGGAAATACGGAATCCCCAGGCCGCCGCCGATATTGACCTGGCGTATCGCCAGCGGGCTGTCGCCGGCCAGGCGCAGCGCCAGTTCGACGCTGTGCGACTGCGCTTCGATGATGGCGTCCAGGCGCAGGCTCTGCGAGCCGCTGAAGATGTGAAAACCCTGGAAGTCCAGGCTAAGTGCCGCCACCTGGCGCAGCACGGCGCTCGCCTGTTCGGCATCGATGCCGAACGGCTTGGCGCCGCCGCCCATGCGCATGCCCGAGGATTTCAGTTCGAATGCCGGATTGATGCGCAGCGCCACGCGCGGCGTGATGCCCAGCCGCTCGCCGATGCGCGCCGCATTGGCCAGCTCGTTGGCCGACTCGATGTTCAGGCACACGCCGGCGGCGATCGCCTGGCTCGTTTCCGCCTCGGTCTTGCCGGGGCCGGCAAAGCTGATGCGGGCCGGGTCGATGCCGGTGTCGAGCGCGGTCGCCAGTTCGCCGCCTGAGGCGACGTCGAGGCCATCGACCAGGCCGGCCATGTGCTGCACCAGGGCCGGCATCGGATTGGCCTTGATCGAGTAGTGCAGGGCGACCGCCGGCGGCAGCACGGCGCGCAGCGCGGCTACCCGGGCGCTGCAGACGGCGCGGTCGACGGCGTAGAACGGGGTGCGGCCGACGCGCTGCGCCAGCCGGGTGAGCGGGATGCCACCGACCTGGAGGACGTCGTCCACCACCGGGAAGTGAATCTGGGGAGCGTGCTGGGGCTTGGTGCCGGTCATGAGCGTGCGAGGAAGACGGATAAAAGTCGGGTAAAAGACGAATAAATGCGTGCGGCGTCAGGCGCCGGACTGGAATGTGTGGCGCAACAAGTTACGGTCGATCTTGCCGTTCGGGTTGCGCGGCAGCGCCTGCTCGCGCAGGACCACGTGGGCCGGCACCATGTACGCCGGCAGCCGGCGCCGGCATTCGGCCAGCAGCGCGGCGCGGTCGAGGCGCCCGGGGTCGGCCACCGCCACCGCCACGATGGCCTGGCCCAGCGTCGCGTCGTCGACGCCGAACACCGCCACCTCGCTCACCAGGCCGCTGGCGTGGATCTCGCTCTCGACCTCGGTCGGGCTGATGCGGTAACCCGAGACCTTGATCATCTCGTCGCTGCGGCCGACGAAGTACAGGAAACCTTCGGCGTCGCGGCGCACCGTGTCGCCCGACCACACCGCCATTTCAGGCAGGGGCAGGCCCGCTTCGCGCCCCGGGGCCGGACGGAAACGCTGGGCGGTGCGCGCCGGGTCGTTCCAGTAGCCGAGCGCCACCAGCGCGCCGCGGTGCACCAGTTCGCCGGGCTCGTCGTCGTCGCACAGGCTGCCGTCGGGACGCACCACCAGCACCTCGGCGTTGGGAATCGCGCGCCCGATCGAGTCCGGGCGGCGCGCCAGTTCGCGGGGCGGCAGATAGGTCGAGCGGAACGCCTCGGTCAGGCCGTACATCAGGAATACCTCGGTGCGCGGCAGCGCCTCCTGCAAGGCGCGGACCGTCACGGTCGGCATGGCGCCGCCGGAATTGGTGATGAAGCGCAGCGTGCAATCGGCCGGCCAGGCCAGGCGCGCGAGGGCAATCCACAGCGGCGGCACCGCGGCCAGGCCGGTGATGCGCTCGGCGCTCACGGCGGCCACGATATCCTTCGGGAACAGGTAGTTCATCAGCACCACCGTGGCGCCGCGCAGGAAGGCGGTGGTCAGCTGCGACAGGCCATAGTCAAAGCTCAGCGGCAGCACTGCCAGCAGGCGGTCGCTGCTCTGGATGCCGAGGTAACTGGCCACGCTGGCCGCGCCGGCGACCATATTCCGGTGCGACAGCACCACGCCCTTGGGCGCGCCGGTGCTGCCCGAGGTGTACAGGATGGCGGCCACGTCGGTATCGATGCGGCGCCGCGCCGCCACAGCGCCAGCAGGCATGCCGCGCAATGCATTCCAGTGCAGCAGCGTCGGCGCGGCGTCCACATCGGCCGGCCCGGCGCCGCCCTCGGTCAGCAGCAGCGCGCGCAGGCCGCTGCAGCCGGCCAGCACGCCAGACAATTGCGCATGGCGTTCCGGGGTCGTCACCAGCAGGCGCACGTCGCAGTCGGCCAGGATGTACGCCACCTGCGCCGGCTTGAGCAAGGGATTGACCGGCACGAACACGCAGCCGGCGGCGGCGGCGCCGAACAGGGCGACCACGTTCTCGATCCGCTTTTCCATGTACACGGCAATGCGCTCGCCCGGCCGCAGTCCCTGCGCCAGGAACAGGGCGCAGGCGGCGTCGACCTGGGCTGCCAGGGCGGCGTAGCTGCAGCGCTGGGCGCCGTCGACCAGCGCCTCGGCGTCCGGGGTGCGCGCTGCGCTCTCGAAAATAGGGTCGTGGATCAGGATACTCATCGCGGTTAAGCCTTTATGCCCACATGCATGGAATGGTCGCGTGGCGCACCCGTCATCTTACCAGTTCAGCTTCCATCGCAAGCATCGCGATTGAAGGTCTTGCCGGGGAACGCGCGGCGAACACGGATCGGCGCCGAATCTGAAATCGGGGTGCTGTCAGGATATAATTCTTGCAACTTTAACCCATCCTGTCCCGGAGTCCCTGCCCCATGAATGCCGTACTCACCATCAAGCCGCCGCATATCGAGGGGAACGGACCCTACAGAATCAGTACCCGGCTTCAGTTTCCCGATGGTGAAGAGGTGCTGTGGTTCGAAACCCCGCTGCGTCCGGTCGAGGCGGCCGACAGCTTTTTGCTGGTGATGCTGCCGCGCGCCATGCGCGAAGGCCTCGACATCGTGGTCGAAGGCGAGCTGTCGAGCCAGCTCTACTACAACGTCAGCCAGTACTACCTGGCCTTCCTGCGCACGCTCGACGCCAGCTTGAGGCCGGTCGCGATCAGCGCGCCCCGGCTCACTACCCGGGTCCATGGCGGCAAGGGCGTGTTCACCGGCTTTTCGGCGGGCGTCGATTCGTTCGCCACGATCCTGACCCACATGCAGGGCGTGCCCGAGGAGTACCGGGTCAGCCACCTGCTGTTCAACAACGTCGGCTCGCACGGCCAGTCGAAGAACGACCAGAAGGTGTTCGAAGAACGGCTGGCGCGCCTGCGCACGCGCGCCATGGGCCTGCCGCTGCTGCCGGTGGCGTCCAACCTGGACCAGGTGATGCGCTCGAAATTCGAGCGCACCCACACCATCCGCAACTGCGCCACCGCGCTGCTGTTCCAGGGCGACTGCGCCAAGTTCCTGTATTCCTCGGCGGTGCATTACCGCGATGCGATCATCGGCGAGACCGAGTACATGGGCTATGCCGACGCGGTCGGGGTCGCTCTGCTGTCGACCGAGACCACCCAGTGCATCTCGGCCGGCGGCCAGTACACCCGCTTCGAGAAGACCGCCCTGATCGCGCATGAGCCAAGCACCTTCGAGGCGCTCGACGTCTGCGTGCAGCCCAAGCCGGGCGTGCTGAACTGCTCGTCGTGCTGGAAATGCCTGCGCACCGAACTGACGCTGGAAATGGTGGGCGCGCTCGGCAACTACGAGCGCGCCTTCGACCTGCAGGAGTACCGCAAGGTGCGCACCCTGTTCATTGCGACCGTGCTGAAGCGTTCGTCGCCGCTGAACCAGGAGATCGCCGAGCAGATCGACGCCCGCGGTTTCAAGGTACCGTTTGCGTCGAGGGTGCTGAGCTTTGCCCCGGAGAGCATGCTCAACACCGCCACCGAACTGCGGCGCCATCCCAAGCTGTGGGCCAAGCGCATCTATTGGCGCTACAAGGAACGCCAGGCGGCGCGCGCCGCAGGGAACACCTGAGGGCAAACCTCAGGGCGCGCGCACCAGGCCAGGCTAGGAAGCGGTCGCGGCGGCCGGGCGCCGCTGCTGGCCCGGCTGGCCCGGCTGGCCGGATTGCGCCGCCAGCCGTGCATGCAGGCCGCTCACGCTCATGAATTCGCCGCCCAGGGTATCGCGGAACCAGGCGCAGTAGTCGTGCACGGTGGCGATGAAGCGCTCCAGCTCGGCCGCGCTGCGCACGTAAGGCGTATGCCCCGGCACCATCGACGGGCTGTGGTAGGTCAGCGAAAACACCTGGCAGCCGTCGCCGTGCAGGCTGGCGGTCAGGCGCCGCATCTCGTCGCCGCTGGCGACTTCGGGGCTGAGGCGGATGCGCTCGAAGGCGCCGCTGCGCGCCAGCACACCGCCCAGGCGCGCCTTGCGCGCCCACGGCTGCTGGGCCAGATCGTGCAGCGCGTTGCCGCGCTTGCGCAGCCAGCCGGCGTAGCCGGTAGTCACCGGCAACTCGAGCAGCGTCTGGTCGCCAGTCTCGAACCAGTAGGGATGCTCGTCGAAGGCGCGGAAATCGGGGCCGCCGTCGCCCAGGAAGGCGCTGTACGGCACCACGCTGGCGTCGATCCGGTAGCCGAGCTCGGCAATCGAGGCGGCGGTGTGCGGCCCCAGGCCGTAGCGTCCGGCCTTGAACGTCACCGGGGCGCGGCCGAAGGCGTCGCCGATGGCCGCGGTCAGCATGCGCAGCTTGTCGAATTCGAGCTGGCGCGGCAGGTTGCCGGCATACGAATTGAAGCGCGACACTTCCTCGTCGTAGGGCGGCGACACCCACGGGTGCAGGTGGGTGCCGATTTCGCACCGCCCCGCCTCCATCAGGCCGCGCAGCACGCCGGCCGCGGCCGGGGTGGTGGCCACCGGCCAGTCGATCACATAGGTCGGCACGATGCCGAAGCGGTCGAACACGCGCTCGTGCATCAGCGGCTGGCCGGCGATCGACGAGGTGCCGGTGCTGGCGCGCTCGAACGGCCCGCTCCAGTCGAACTCTTCTTCGGTATCGATGATGACCAGCAAAACTGGCCGCGCGCCGGGCGCGAGCCGCGCCGGCAGATGGTTGGTGGTGCCTAGCATGTGGTGGACTGTTGCAGCAGCGGATCCGGCGCCGGCAGCGCCTGGGCCAGGGTGGCCAGGCAGTCGTCGATGCGCCGGTAGGTTGACAGGAAGGTGGTTTCGTCGCGGCCTTCGGGATCGCGGATCTCGCAGTCGCCGTCCGGCGCCGGGCCGGCTTCGCCCAGCAGGTGGATGCGCTGGCGCAGCTGCGGGTAGCGCGCCGCGATGGCGTCGAGATTGATCTGGTCGAACACGATCACCAGGTCGGCGTTTTCGAGCAGCTCGGCGCTGGCGTGGCGCGAGCGGTGCGCCGACATCGTCACGCCATGGTGTGCGGCAGCACCGATCGCCACCGCCGGCGAGCCGCGCTGGTTACGCGGCAGCATGCCGGCCGAGGAAAAGCGCAACTGGCGGGCGTCGAACAGTTGCCGCGCCTTGAGCTCGGCGTAGCTGCTGCGATTGATATTGCCCTGGCATACGAACATCACGTCGAGCGGACGCCCGCCGGCGCCGGCCACCAGTTCGGCCAGCTGCTGCGGCAAGGCGGTGCCGTTAGCGCCGCTACCGGCGCGCTTGCGCGCACCGAAGCGTCCCGCACACAGCGTGCGCAATTCCCGCAGGCCGGGACGCGGGTCGTCCAGCACCAGGGTGTCGTGGCACTCGCGCCGCAACAGCACCCGGTGGAAGCTCCAGGCCCAGCCGGCGCAATGGGCCGCCAGCCGCGCCGGCTGGCGTACCAGGGCCGCCGCGGCCGAGCGCGCCTGCCACATGTCCGGCACCAGGTTGCGGCAATAGCGTCCGGCCGGATAGTCGACCGGGGCGGTCTTTTCGCCGCGCGCCAGCAACTGGTACAGGCGGTACGGGAAGTCGACCCCGATCGACACCGGCAGCGGCAGCGAGCCCCAGGGGCGGGCGTTAACTTCGATCAGGATCCAACCGCCACCGGCCGGGTCGATCTTGAATTCGAACATGGCCAGGCCGGTGTAGCGGCTGGCGCGCACCATGCGCTCGACCGCGGCCACGCGGCCGGCGTCGAGCGGCGCGCTCTTGCGGTAGTAGCCGCTGCCGTTGAGCTCATGCGCGCGGTGGTGCTCGAACGCCTGCAGCACTTCGCCTTCGTGGCACAGCACCGAGACCCCGGCGCCGAAGCCGGGGAACATCTGTTCGAGCAGGATCGGGCCTGATGCATGGTCATGGCGTTCGAGCCAGGCCGCCAGCGCCGCGCGCTCGCTCACGATGCGGGTGCTGGTGCGCACGTACAGCTCGGGCAGCGCGTACGACATCGGCTCCTTGATCACCACCGGCAAGCCGATGTCGGCCACGATGCGCTCGACGTCGTCGTCCGGCGCCAGCAGGCGCCCGCCGGCGACCGGCACGTCGCAGGCTTGCGCCAGCTCGCGCGTGCGCACCTTGTCGAAATAGATGTCCAGCGCCTCGGGCGACGGAATCGCCAGCGCGGTCAGCGCCGACAGCGTGTCACGGTGCAGGCACAGCGGCAGCAAGCCGCGCTCGTCGCACGGGATCACCAGCGCAAAATGATGTTCGCGCAGCAGCGCTTCCATGGCGTCGCGCCAGGCCTGGCCGCCATCGAGGTAGTAAGGCAGGAAATGGGTGGCGTGGATGTAGCGCGAAGACAGCGCCGGGGCGCGGAAATCGAATGGCGCCACGTGCACCTCGAGCCCCTGGCGCCCGAGCGAGCGCACCGTGGCCAGGAAGCTGCGGGTATCGTCGCCGATGACCAGCACCTTGTCCCTCACCTGCGCAGGCACCTGCGCCGGCCCGCTCATGCTCCCCTCCCGCGCAGCGCCTGGCGCGTGGCCAGCGCCGCGGTGTACAGCGCCCACTTGAACGACACGCGCGCGGCCAGCGCGCGCCGCGCATATTGCAGGCCGAGCGCATGCTGGCCCAGCGCCGACCAGTGCTGCGACAGGCGGCGCAGGATGTCGCCTTCATAGGTCTGGCACAAAGAGCGGATCGCGGCGCTGCGCACGCTGATGGCGATGTGCTGCGAGACCAGCGCCGACAACAGCCAGCGCTCGGCCTCGGAAAAGCTGCGCGACAGGTTGTTCTGGCGCGCGGGGTCGGGAACGTTGTGCTGGGCCACGATGTCGGGATTAAAGAATACGGCGCGCGCGGCATCGGCGGCGCGCCAGAAAAAGTCGCGGTCTTCCTCGTACGAGGTACGGGTCCAGAAGCCGCCGATGGCGGTGGCGGTGGCGCGGCTGAGCGCCAGGATATTCAGTTGGGCGAAACCGCCGGCGCGCACCAGTTGGTCCAGCGTCAGCAGGTAGCCGCGCGCATGGCTGCGCCGGCGCTGCCCCAGCAGGGCGCCGAGTGCCGGCAGCCAGCTGCGGCGCTGGGTGGCGCCGTCATGCCCTACCGCGATCTGGTCGGCGATGTACAGGTCGACCTCGAGGCCGGCATCGAACACCTCGGCCATCGCGGCCAGGTGGCCGGCGCTGGTCCAGACGTCGTCGTCGTCGCAGAAGGTGACGATCTCGCCGCGCGCGGCCTCGATGCCGGCGTTGCGCGTGACCGAAGGGCCGTTGCCGGCGCCGCCGTCGGCGCCCAGCAGGACCAGGCGAAAGCGCGCATCCAGTTTTTCCCAGACAGCGTCATAGGCGGTGCGGGTGGCGGCGTCGGAGGCGTCGTCGATGACGATCACTTCGAAGGCGTCAAACGTCTGCATCCGGATTCCAGCGAGCGCGCGCTCGAGCAAGGCATGACGGTTGCGCGTCGGGACAATCACCGAAATGCGGCATGGCCCGGGCTGGTCGCCGATGGTGCTGGGTGTTTGATGGGGGAACAATTCTTTGCCTTCAGGCCGGAAACACGGCAAACCGCCGCCAAATAAATGTTGCAATCCTAACACATGCTCGCGCCGGCATTGTGCAGCGCACGATTGGAATTGCGCACCTTCGATGGAGCAGGAATCGCCGTCCGGTCGCCTTGCCGGACGTACGCTGCCATTAACAAACCAGCTTGGCGTAATCCTTGTTGACGCGCTCGATCTGCTCCATCAAGCGCGCCAGTGCGGTCTTCTGGACCGTTTCGTTGCTCAGGAATGCGCCCTCGCCGCCGGCCAGCCGTTGCAGCGATGCGATCACCTGGTCCTCGACCTGGTGAATATTGGTGGCCGGGAACGGCGGCGTCCACTGATCGGTCCAGATGCCGGCGCGGCGCAGGCCGCGCTTGACCTTGGCCGCCAGGCGGCCGCGCGGGCTGAGGGTGCGATCGACGTCCCACACGCTGGTGATCGGCAGCGGCTGGTAAGTCATCGACATCGACTGGCACCAGTCCTGCCATTTGAACCCCAGGATGTGGTCATAGCACTGGACCGGCACCCAGGGCACGCGAAAGGCATCGGCCACGATGGCGCCGTGCATGGCTTCGGCGATCACCAGCCGCGCGCCGCGGATCCTGGTCAGCACCTCGTGCATGTCGGCGGCCGGATCCAGATAGGTGATGCCGGCCTTGGCGCAGATGGCGCCCCAGTCGGCATGCTCGGTGCTGGTGTGATGCGGCATGAAGCAGACGTCGCCCTTGGGCGCCACCGGCGTGGTAACGACCTGGGTCAGCAGCAACGCCGGATCGGTGATGGCCAGGCGCGCATCGAGTCCGAGGGTCTGGGCCGTCAATGGTCCGCGCACGCAATAGAAATCCCAGCTGTCGTCGATTTGCGCCGGGCTCATATAACCGGCGCCTGCCCCGAATACGACTTTCTTTGGCAATTTCGGCGCATTTGAATTGATCAGCGTACCGATACCCACCAACACGGTGCTGTCGTCGTCATCCAATACATCCGGAATCAATGCATTCCAGATCAGCGGATTGAGTTTGTCACCGAAATTATTGCCTTGGTAATAGAAAAGCTTCATGTCTCGTCGTCGTAAAGGTGTTCGCGCGCTTGATCGGCCGGCAGCTGCGAAAGAAGGGTTGCCAAATAGTATCAGAATATCAATACCGCCAGCACACTGCTGAGCAGCCACCGACTGCCATAGGGCGTATCACCGGCAGCACTTGAGAATACGTCATCTGGATTGCCTTCTGATTACCCAAAGATTTTTATTCTTGTTCTTTCTACTAAGGGTAATAACATTTTGTCCTTGACATATTCAAAATCATCTGTGGCTTTTTGATCGCCAATCGTTGTTTTCGTGTGGAAATATGTGAAAATTGCGCCAAAGCAAAAGACACAGGGAATTGGAACAGGTAAAGTTTAGTTCTTCCGAAGAAATTATTTTTCCTGGGCGAACTAAATTCCCAATTATGAATCCTACCGTAAATACTTTGAATCAAATCGTTGCTATAAATAACAACGCAATTGCATCGAAGAAATTATATACCGAATACAACTTGCGCCGAAGTTTGGGTGCTGCATGCGCGGCCCTGCTCCTGGCCGCATGTGGCGGCGGCGGCGGCGGCGGCGACCAGGCTGCCGTGACAGCGGGCATGAGCTCGGCCTCGAGCGCCAATATCGCAGCCAATGGCATCAGTTCGGCCTCGAGCGCCAATGTCGCGGCCAATGGCATCAGCTCGGCCTCGAGCGCCAATGTCGCGGCCCAAGCAACGCTCGCAACCGAGCCGGCCAGCACCGCTTCCCCCATCGCGCCGGTCGGCCCTGCCGCTGCCCCATCTGTACAAGCGAATGAGGCCATCCTTACCCCGACGGTTGGTGCTGCCCTGACCGACATCAAGATCCGCAACACCGGCGCCGCACAAGTGAATGTCCCGTTCACGTTCGGCCAGGTGGTCGCCGTGGGCCAGATGAACCGTGGCGAAGGCCTGGCGGCCCGGCTCGACGATGGCAAGCTGATTCCCTTGCAGGCCGACATCAAGGCCACCCATGCCGACGGTTCGGTGCGGCACGTGGTGGTGTCCGGCGTGCTGCCGGCGCTGGCGGCCGGCCAGGTACAGACCCTGCAACTGGTCAAGGCGGCCGCATCGGCCAAGAACGCGCTCACGCTGCAGAACCTGGCCGCTTCCGGCCTGACCAGCAACGTCACGCTCAAGACCAACAATGTCCAGTACACCGCGTCGCTGGCCGACGCGCTGGCGGCGCCGGGCGCGGTCGCCTGGCTGTCGGGCGACGTGGCCAACGAATGGATCGTCTCGACCCCGCTGCGCGCCGCCGACGGCAGCGTCCACCCGCTGCTGGTGGCGCGCTTTGCGGTGCGCTGGTATTCGGGCCTGGGCAAGCAGGCGCGGGTCGACGTCATCGTCGAGAACAACAAGACCTTTACCGCCGGCGCCCAGAACCTGACCTATGACGTCAATGTCGAAGTTGGCGGACGCAGCATTTACAACCGCACCGGCCTGACCCACTATCACCACGCGCGCTGGCACCAGAGCGCATGGTGGGATGCGAGCCGGGTCCCGGCGATCGCGCTGCAGCACAATACCGACTACCTGATCGCCACCAGGGCGGTGTCGAACTACGACCGCAGCGTGGTGCCGGACGAGAGCACGCTGGAAGCGCTGGGCAAGAAGATTACCGCCAACAATACCGGCCCGATGACCATCGGTCCCGTGGTGTCGTACATGGGCACCGCCGGCGGACGTCCAGACATCGGCCCATTGCCGAGCTGGTCGGTGCTGTATCTGCTGTCGCACGACAAGCGCGCCCTGGACGCCATGATGGCCGCGGCCGATGGCGCCAGCAGCTGGTCGATCCACTACCGCGACGAGAAGACCGGCTATCCGGTGCGCGCCGATAACGACGCCAACAAGCGCCTCTCGACCCACATGAACCTGGCCCATACCGGCCCGCTGCCGGTGCCGCGCTGCGCCGCCGGTGGTTCGTGCTCGTCGCCGTACAGCAGCGACACCTCGCACCAGCCGTCGATGGTCTACCTGCCGTATCTGCTGACCGGCGACTATTACTACCTGGAAGAGCTGCAATTCTGGGCCGCCTGGAATCCGCTGGGCACCGATCCCACCAATTCGGGCCTGGGCCAGGGCCTGGTGCGCTGGCAGCAGCTGCGCGGTCAGGCCTGGTCGCTGCGTACGCTCGGCCACACCGCCTACATCACGCCGGACGCTCACCCGCTGAAGGACTATTTCACCAAGCAGCTCGACAACAACCTGAACTATTATCACCAGACCTTCGTGACCGGCAATCCGAACCAGCTCGGCGTGTATGACGGCACCGGCGAAAAAGCCTTCCGCATGAACCAGTCGGCGCCATGGCAGGACGACTTCTTCACCTGGAGCTTCGGCTACCTGGCCGAACTCGGTTTCACCAAGGCCACGCCGATCCTGCAATGGAAGGCCAAGTTCCCGGTCGGCCGCATGACCGCCCCCGGCTACTGCTGGATCGAAGGTTCGCCGTACACCCTGAAGTTCCGCGACAACGACAAGTCGCCGGCCTATAACAGCATGGCCGAGGTGTATGCCGCCAACTTCGGCGGCGCCGAGATCGTCAATGACGACAGCAAGCGCATCTCGCATCCGCAAGGCCTGAAGTTCATCGACCAGGCATGCGCCAGCCAGGAGCAGGCCGATTGGCTGAGCGCCGCCGACCGCACCCGCTGGGTTCCGGGCCGCATGATCGGCTACGCCGGCTCGCCGCTGGGTTATCCGGCCAATATGCAGCCGGCCCTGTCGGTGGCCGCCACCTCGGGCATCCCGAACGCGGCTCTGGCCTGGAGCATCTTCGCCAACCGCGCCGCCAAGCCGGACTACAGCAAGGGACCGCAGTGGGCCATCGTGCCGCGCTGATCCACTGCCCGGCCTGAGCCGAAGCCGGACCTCTTTTGGGAGGTCCGGCTTTTTTTTCGTGGCGCGGTGGCGGCTGCAGCGTTCCTGGCGTGACAAAAATGCATCAGCGCTCAGCGGTGTGCGCAAAAATGCAGCATATAATAACGTGCGTTTTAGCAAATAATTTACAGAATGCAACGACCAATGCATGGCCAATGTGCCGGATACACCAGGAGTGAGCAGCAATGTCTTTGATAAATACAGTCGTCCAGCGCCTGAAGCGCGATTTTTTCCGTTCGCGCCACCAGAACCTCATCAAGCGGGTACTCGACACCCGCCCGCTGACGCGCGGCGAACTGCCTTTCATGGTGCTGTCCCAGGTGCATGCGCGCGACGTGCAGGCCTACCTGGTCGCGCTCAAGTCATTCGCCCACTTCCTCAATCCGGAGCGCGTCGTGGTGGTGTGCGACCCGTCGATCGGCGCCGCCGACCGCGCCCTGTTCACCCGGCACGTGCCGCACATCGAGCTGCACCATGCCGATGAATTCACCCACCCCGACATTCCGCGCGGCGGCACCTGGGAGCGGCTGTACGCGATTTCCGGTTTCGTGCGCGACAATTACGTGGTCCAGCTCGACGCCGACACGGTGACCACGCAGCCGCTGCCGGAAGTGCTGGCGGCGATCCGCGCCGGCGCCGGTTTCGTCATCGGCGAAAAACCGGACACCCCGGTGCGCCTGCTGCCGGCGGTGCGCGAAAACGCCTTGCCGTGGATGCGCCCGGGCGCCCACATCCAGGGGATCGCCGAGACCGAGATGGCCAATGTCGGCCTGCCGCCCGATGCGCGCTATATCCGCGGCTGTTCGGGCTTCACCGGTTTTCCGCGCTCGGACGCCATGCGCGACACCATGACCGACTTCTCGCGCCGCATGGGCGCGTGCCTGGGCCAGGACTGGACGCGCTGGGGCACCGAGCAGGTCACCTCGAACTACCTGGTCTCGAATGCGCATGGCACGCGTCCGTTGCCGTTCCCGAAATACGGCACGCCCGACCGCGCCACCGCCGAGACCGCGTTCTACCACTTCATCGGCTCGATGCGCTTCATCAACGGCAAGTACGAGAACACCTCGCGCCAGGCGCTGGCCCTGATCGGCGGCGCCGCGCCGCGCCCGTGATGAGACGCCGGCGCGCACAGCACCGCATGGACTAGTGTTCCGATGCCCAGCATGCACCACAGCCGCCCCCGCGCGATCCCGTCGGTACCGGTCCTGTCGCTGGCCAGCCTGCGCGGGCCACGCCGGGCGCCGCTGCCGTCGCTGCTCGACAGCGGTGAGGTGCGCCTGGTCTCGAGCGGGCGCATCGCGATCGGCCTGGCGCTGCGCGAACTGGGCGTCGGCGCGGGCGACGTCGTGCTGGTGCCGGCCTACCACAGTCCCTCGATGATCCCGCCGGTGCACTGGCGCGGCGCGCGCGCCGTGTTCTACCGCATCCATCCCGACACCACGGCCGACCTCGACGACGTCAAGGCCAAGCTCGAAGCCGGCGGCGTCAAGGCCGTGATGGCCACCCATTTCTTCGGCTTTCCGCAAGACCTGGGCGGCCTGCGCGCGCTGTGCGACCGCCATGGCGCAGGCCTGGTGGAAGACTGCGCCCACAGTTTCTTCGGCCGCCACGGCAACGTCGCGGTCGGCGCCAGCGGCGACTATGCGATCGGCAGCAGCATGAAGTTCTTCCCGATCTACGAAGGCGGCTGCCTGGTCTCGCAGCGCCACCGGCTGGCGCTGCCCCTGCGCGGCGCCGGCCCCGGCTTCGAAGCCAAGGCCGCACTGAACGCGCTCGAGGCCAGTTTCGCGCATGGCCGCCTGCCGGCGCTGCGCACCGCGCTGGCGCTGCCGCTGCGCCTGAAGGGCGCGCTGTGGCGCCGCCTCAAAGCGCGCCGCGCCACTGGTGACGGCAACCCGGCAGCGGCGCTGGCGCCGTCCTCGTCCGACAGCAGTTTCGACTTCGATCCCGCCTGGCTCGACAAGCGCACGTCCTGGTTCTCGCGCCTGGTGCTGCGTCATGCCGGGCGCGCCCGCATCGTCGAACGGCGCCGCCGTCATTACCTGGCGCTGGCCGCCGCCCTCGACGGCGCGCCCGGCTGGCAGCCGCTGTTCGCGACGCTGCCCGATGGCGCCTGCCCCTGGATCTTCCCGCTGCTGGCAGAGCAGCCCGACGCCCTGTGCGCGCTGCTGGCCGAGGCCGGGGTGCCGATGGTGCGCTTCGGCGCCACCCTGTGGCCCGGGGTCGACGCCACGGTGTGCGCCAACAGCGTGGCGCTGGGCCGGCAACTGGTCGGCCTGCCGTGCCACCAGGAACTCGATTCCGCCGAGCTGGCGTGGCTGGGCGCCAGCGTGCGGCGCGCGCTGGAACAGAGCATGGCGGCCCCGGCATGAGCTGGCGCACGGTCGCGGCAGCCAATTTCGCCGCCCATCCGGAATACGCCGCGCACTGGCGCGGCCTGCACGGCGCGGGCGCCGGCTCGCCGCTGCTGGCGCTGGAATTCGCCGCCGCCGCGCTGGAGGTGTTCGGCAGCGGCGCCGAGCTGCTGGCAATGCACGTCGACCAGGCCGGCCAGATCGACGTCATGGCGATCCTGCAGCCGGCGCGGCGCGGCGCCTGGACCACGTTCCAGCCATCCCAGGCGCCGATCGGCTTCTGGCTGCAACGCGACACCCGCCTGCAACCCGCGCAGCTGGCCGGCCTGCTGCGCGCCCTGCCCGGCGCCGCCCTGCTGCTCGGCCTGACCCAGTGCGATCCGATGCTGCTCGAACGACCGGCCGATACGCCCGCGCTGACCACGCTCGACTACATCCGGACCGCGCGCATCGAGCTGACGGGCGGCTTCGACGGCTATTGGGATGCGCGCGGCAAGAACCTGCGCGCCAACCTCAAGAAGCAGCGCAACCGCCTGCGCCAGGATGGCGTGGCGACGCGCTTGCAGGTCAGCCGCGCCGAAGCCGACATGGCGGCCGCGGTGGCCGACTACGGCCGCCTGGAAAGCGCCGGCTGGAAGGCCGCCGGCGGCACCGCGGTGGCCGGCGAAAATCCGCAGGGCCGCTTCTACCGCCTGCTGCTCGAAGCCTTCGCGCGCCAGGGCGCGGCCAGCGTCTACCGCTACTGGATCGGCGAGCGCCTGGCCGCGATGGACCTGTGCATCGAGGGCGGCGGCTGCCTGGTGGTGCTCAAGACCGCTTACGACGAGGCGCTTGGACGCCAGTTCTCGCCGGCCCTGCTGATGCGCGAAGAAGCCTGCCGCGCGCTGTTCGACGAGGAGCGTCTGGCCAGCATCGAGTTCTATGGCCGGGTGATGGACTGGCATCTGCGCTGGAGCGACGACATCCGCACCCTGTACCATCTCAACGCCTACCGCTGGCCCTGGCTGCGGCGCCTCCATGCGCGCTCGAGCCCCGCCACCTGACCGACGCCACATACCCGCTGCCGACATGCATCCCGACCACCCGATCCCCTCCCCGGCGCAGCGCGCCCGCACCTTGCTGCGCCGCCTGGCGCAGCCCCTGCTGGCCATCGTGTGCGCGCATGCGCTGGCCGCCGCTACGGCATCGGCCGCATCGGCCGCACCGGCAGAGCCCGGCGCGCTGCCCGAGTTCCAGCTACGCAACCTGGGCAAGGCCCAGTCCGACATCCCGTTCACCTTCGGCCAGGTGTTCGCCCCCGGCCAGCTCGGCAAGCAGGACCAGCTGGCCGCGCGCGGCGCCGACGGCGCACTGGTGCGCCTGCAGACCGACGTCAAGGCCACCCATGCCGACGGTTCGGTGCGCCACGCGGTGATCTCCGGCATCCTGCCGCGCCTGGCCGCCAACCGCAGCGATACCCTGCGCCTGGTCAAGAGCAGCCAGGGCGCAGGCGCGGCCTCCGCCACGCCGCGCGCCCTGCTCGAGCGCGGCTTGCGCGCCAGCGTCAAGGTGACCATCGACGGCGCCGTCTACAGCGCCAGCCTGGGCGACGCGCTGGCGGCGCGTCCGGCCGCCTGGCTGGCCGGTCCGGTGGCCCAGGAATGGCGCGCCGCGGCGCCGCTGCGCAACGCGGCCGGCGCGCTCCACCCCTTGCTGGGCGCCGCCTTCGCGGTGCGCTGGTATCCCACGCTGGAGCGCCAGGCGCGGGTCGAGGTGGTACTCGAAAACACCAAGACCTTCCAGGCCGGCATGCGCAACCTGCAGTACGACGTCGAGATCGAGGTCGGCGGCCGCGTGGTGGCGCGCCACCAGGATCTGACGCACTACCACCATGCGCGCTGGCGCCAGCTGGCCTGGTGGGATGCGGCGCGCGCGCCCGAGGTCCAGCTGCGCCACGATAGCGCCTACCTGATCGCCAGCCGCGCCGTGCCCAACTACGACCAGGACATCGTCCCGGCCGACAGCGCCCTCGCCACGCTGTCCAGGCGGCTGGACAAGAAGGCCGACGGCCCGATGACGATCGGCCCGGTCACGTCCTACATGGGCACTGCCGGCGGACGGCCCGACATCGGCCCATTGCCGGCCTGGTCGGTGATGTACCTGCTGTCGCACGACCTGCGCGCCGAACAGGCGATGCTGGCCGCGGCCGAGGGTTCCGGCACCTGGTCGGTGCACTACCGCGACGAAAAGACCGGCTACCCGCTGCGCACCGACAGCGCGGACAACCGCCGCATCTCGACCCACATGAACCTGGCCCACACCGGCCCGCTGCCGGTGCCGCGTTGCGCCGGCGGCGACAGCAAGCTGTGCAAGAACCCGAACAACAGCGATACCGCCCACCAGCCGTCGCTGGTATACCTGCCGTACCTGCTCAGCGGCGACTACTATTACCTGGAAGAGCTGCAGTTCTGGGCGGCGTCGAATCCACTGGCCACCGATCCGCGCAATGCCGGCCTGGGCCAGGGCCTGGTGCGCTGGCAGCAATTGCGCGGCCAGGCATGGTCGCTGCGCACGCTCGGCCAGGCGGCCTACATCACGCCGGACGCGCATCCGCTCAAGGGCTATTTCAGCAAGCAGCTCGACAACAACCTGGCCTACTACCACCAGATTTTCGTCAGCGCCAAACCCAACGCGCTGGGGGCGTACGACGGCAGCGGCGAGCACGCCTTCCGCATCAACCAGTCGGCGCCGTGGCAGGACGACTTCCTGACCTGGAGCTTCGGCTACCTGACCGAACTGGGCTTTACCAAGGCGCTGCCGATCCTGCGCTGGAAGGCCACCTACCCGGTCGGGCGCATGACCGCGCCGGGCTATTGCTGGATCCAGGGCGCCGCCTACACGCTCAAGATCCGCGACCAGCCCAAGGCGCCGGTGTACGCCAGCTTCGCCGCGCTGTACCAGGCCAACTTCGGCGGCGCCACGGTGCGCATCGACGACAGCAAGAAAGCCACCCATCCAAGCGGCAGCCGCTACATCGACCAGCCGTGCGCCAGCCAGCAGCAGGCCGACTGGCTGAGCGCGGCCCTGAAGGGCGGCTGGCAGCCGGGCCAGATGTCGGGCTACGCCGCTTCGGCGCTGGGCTACCCGTCGAACATGCAGCCGGCGCTGGCGGTGGCGGTCGGCGCCGGCGTACCGGGCGCGGCCGAGGCGTGGCGTCGCTTCCAGGCGCGCAGCGTCCAGCCGGACTATAGCAAGTCGCCACAATGGGCTATCATTCCAAGATAACAACATGACATTGTCGCAACGCTCAGGCGTTGCGGCGATGTCGACCACTCCCTTTCCAGTCACTATGCCAGCACAGCAAGAAAAACCAGGCGTCCTGTTCACGATGCGCTATCCGGACAATACCGGCTACGTGTGGAATCACATCGCCTACCTGCGCGATGAAGTCAGTGCCCACCTGCTGGGCCAGGCACGTCCCTTCATGGCCTTCCCGCGCCTGAGCGGCCAGCCGAGCTATGCGCTGCGCCATCCGCAGGCGGTCGAACTGGACTGCTACGACAATTCGCCGGCCGGGCGCGCCGCCATCGAGGACTTCGTCAAGCGCCACGGGATCAAGGTGGTGGTGTTCATGAGCGCGCTGCCGCAGACGGTGTGCACCGACCTGCTGCACCGGCTCGGGGTGCGCACCCTGAACACCGAGAACGACAGCTTCGACACCACGCGCCTGGACCCGTTGTACAAGCGCGCCGCCAAGTTCGTGATGCGGCGCGTGTTCAAGCGCCAGCTGCACGACCTGCACCTGGCCAACTCGCGCTCGCAATACCAGTTTTTGCTCGACTACGCGATGCTGCCGCCCGAGCGCCTGGTGTTGATGACCAACTGTATCGACACCGCGCGTTTCTGCCCGGGCGACCGGGCTGAAGCCTGCGCCATCACCGGGCTCGATCCGAGCCGCTTCTGGATCATGGCGGTATCTCAGGCGCGCTCCGAAAAGCGGGTCGAGCGGCTGCTGCAGGTGATTGCGCAACTGGTGCGCCAGCGCCCCGAGCGGCGCCTCGGTTTCGTGTACATCGGCGACGGCCCGCACCTGGCGCGCTGGAAGGCGCTGGCCGCCGAACTCGGCCTGCAAGACGTGTGCGTGTTCGCCGGGCGCCAGGACAACACCCTGCCCTGGTACCGCTCGGCCGACCTGATGGTGCACGCGGCCGAACGCGAAAGCTTCGGGCTGGCGGTGGTCGAGGCGATGGCCTGCGGCTTGCCGGTGGTGGCCAGCGCCGCCGCCGGTCCGGCCGAGACCATCCTCGACGGCCAGACCGGCGCCGTGGTGCCGCTGCAGGATTTCGCGCTGTTCGAACGCAAGGTGCTGGCCTATGTCGACGATCTGGAATTGACCAGACAACATGGCCTGAATGCACGTGCGCATGTCGATACAGCATATAATGTTGTGCGCTACAGCAAAGAATTTGCCCAGCATATCGCGCGTTTTCTTTGACCGGCAGCCGCCCGCCCGGCCGTTGCCGAAGTGGGCCGTTGCGCCAACGCCGCCGCCTGGCGCGAGCGGCATATTGTCCATCCCTTCTCGATTGCTGCTGTCCCTATGGCGAATTTGCGTCGCTCGCTGATCATCAACTTCCTGTCGTCGTCCGGCGGCACGCTGCTGAAATTCGTGGTGAGCATCCTGCTGGCGCGGATCCTGAGTCCGTCCGAGATCGGCGTGTACTCGATGACGCTGGTGATCGTCAACCTGGCCCACGTATTCCGCGAATTCGGCGTCACCCAGTACCTGCAGCGCGAAAAGAACCTCACTTCCGACAAGATGCGCTCGGCCATGGGGGTGGCGTTCACCTCGTCCTGGTTGATCGCGCTCGGCCTGTTCCTGGCCAGCGACGCGATCGGCGTCTGGTTTGACGAAGCGCAGATCGCGCCAGTCATGAAGGTGCTGGCGCTGGGCTTCGTCGTGATTCCCTTCGGCTCCGTCACCAGCGCCCTGTTGATGCGCGAATTCAAGGCCGAGAAGCAAGCCTGGGTCAACGCCGCCGGCACCATCAGCTATTGCGTCAGCTGCATCGGGCTGGCGCTGCTGGGCCTGGGCAGCATGAGCCTGGCCTGGGCCAACCTGATCAACATCGTGGTGTGCGCGCTGGCCTTCGTACCGCTGCGCCCGCGCAACCTGCCGTGGCTGCCGTCGTTCAAGCACTGGCGCGAAGTGGCCCATTTCGGCGCCGGTTCGCTGCTGTCGAACTGCACCAAGGCGATCAATAACGCGGTGCCCGACCTGCTGCTCGGTAAGCTCGGTTCGGCCAGCCAGGTCGGCCTGCTCAGCCGCGCCAACTCGACCGTCCAGATCTTCATCCACATCGCCGGCTCGACCGTCAGCTATGGCGCCGTGTCTTACCTGGCCCAGACCTGGCACCGCGGCGAATCGCTGGCGCCGGTGATCCGCCGCGCCACCGTGCTGCTGACCGGCGTCGGCTGGTCGGCGCTGGCCCTGACCGCGGTGCTGGGCCACGACATCGTGCTGGCCCTGTACGGCCCGACCTGGCTCGACGCGGTGCCCGCCATCCTGCCGCTGACGCTGGCGGCGGCGGTGGCGATGTCGTTCCACTACGTGCCGCTGGCGATCACCGCGATCGGCCGGCCCTACCTGAGCGCGCTGCCGATCCTGGTCACGCTGCTGGCCCGTGTCGGTTTCGGCGTGCTGCTGTACGATGGCTCGCTGGTGCATTTCGCGTGGGCGCTGTGCGCGGCGACGGTCGTGACCGCACCGGTAACCGCGGCCCAGCAGACCCGCTACATCGGCCTCGGCATCCGGGCCCAGCTGCGCGCACTGGCGCCGAGCGCGCTGGTGGCCCTGGGCAGCGCCGCGGCCGGCTTCCTGCTGGCGGCGTGCCTGCCGGCGTCGCTGCCGCCGCTGGTGCGGCTGTTGATCATGGGACCGCTGCTGGCGGCGATCTGGTACCTGTTGCTGCGCCTGCTGCGCCACGAGCTGGTCGATGAACTGCACCGCCTGGCCAAGCCGATCAAGACCCGGCTGGCCCTGTTGCGGCCCAACTAATCACTGCGCGCCCGGCCGGCGCGCGCCACCTGACACGGAAATCGCTATGTATCTCGATGAGACCAAAACCATTCTGATTGACGTCCTCAGCCTTGGCGAGAACGGCCGTCACCTGGACGCCGATTCGCCCCTGCTGGGCGCACTGCCGGAACTCGATTCGATGGCGGTGATCGGCCTGATCGCCGCACTCGAGGAACACTTCGACATCGCGATCGACGACGACGACATCAGCGCCAGCACCTTTGCCAGCCTGGGCAGCCTGGCGGACTTCGTGGCGGCCAAGCGCGCGGCATGAACGCCCCTGCCGCGCTGCCGGCCGATGCCTTCTTCCTGGGCCATGGCGGCGCCCGGCGCTTCTGCCTGTACCATCCGCCGGCCGGCAGCTGCCGCGGCGCGGTGCTGTACGTCCATCCGTTTGCCGAGGAAATGAACCGCTCGCGCCGCATGGCCGCGCTGCAGGCGCGCGCGCTGGCGGCGGCCGGCTTCGGCGTGCTGCAGATCGACCTGCTCGGCTGCGGCGACAGCGCGGGCGACTTCGGCGACGCGCGCTGGGAGCTGTGGCAGCAAGACCTGGCGGCCGGCGCCGACTGGCTGCGCCGGCGCCACGACGGTCCCTTCGTGCTGTGGGGCCTGCGCCTGGGCGCCCTGCTGGCGCTGGACTATGCGCGCCAGGCGCGCCATCCGGTCGACGCCGTGCTGCTGTGGCAACCGGTACTCAAGGGCGCCCAGCACCTGACCCAGTTCCTGCGCCTGCGCCTGGCCGGCGCACTGCTGGCCGAAGGCGACAACAGCGTCCATGGTGGCACGCAAGGACTGCGCGCGGCCCTGGAGGCGGGCCAAGCGCTCGAAATCGCCGGCTACGAACTGGCGCCGCAACTGGCCGCCGCGCTCGAGACGCTGGCGCTGGAAACGCTGGCGCCGGCGTGCCCGGTCGACTGGCTCGAGACGGTGTCGAGCCCGGGCCAGGACGCCGCGCCGGGCGCCGCGCGTGCGGCCGCGGCCTGGCAGGCGGCCGGGATCGACGTGCGCCTGCACACGGTCCAGTGCGCGCCGTTCTGGGCCACCTCCGAAATCACCGAGAATCCGGCCTGGCTGGCCGCCAGCTCGGCGGCGCTGCAGGAGCGCTTGCATGAGCATTGAGACCACGGATACCCGGTCCCATGACGGCGCCGCCGGATGCGCCGCGATCGACGAGCGCGCACTGGCCTTTGCCTGCGGCGGCGAGCGTTTGTACGGCATCCTGAGCCTGCCGGTCGCTTCGGCTTCCAGCAGCCGGCGCGGCGTGCTGGTGGTGGTCGGCGGTCCGCAGTACCGCGCCGGCAGTCACCGCCAGTTCACGCTGCTGGCGCGCAGCCTGGCGAGCGAGGGCAGCGCGGTGATGCGCTTCGACTATCGGGGCATGGGCGACAGCAGCGGCCAGCCGCGCCCCTTCGACAGCATCGACGACGACTTGCGCGCCGCGATCGACACCTTCCAGGCGGCGGTGCCCGGACTCGAGGAAGTGGTGTTGTGGGGCTTGTGCGATGCCGCTTCCGCGATCGGGATGTACGCCGCGCGCGACCCGCGCGTGGCCGGCCTGGTGCTGCTCAACCCGTGGGTGCGCACCGAGGACGGACTGGCGCGCGCCACCTTGCGCCACTACTACCGCGCGCGCCTGCGCGATCCGGCCTTCTGGCGCCAGCTGGCGCGCGGCGGCTGGAACTGGCGCGCCTCGTTCTCTTCGCTGCTGACGCTGACCCGCCGCGCTACCCGGCCGCCGGCGGCGCCGGGTGCGGCCCAGGCCTCGCTGCCGGAGCGCATGCATGCCGGCCTGGCCGATTTCAAGGGGCGGGTGCTGCTGGTGGTGGCGGGAGCCGACCTGACCGCGCGCGAGTTCTGCGACCTGGCCGCCGCCAGCGCGCACTGGCAGCGGGTGCTGGCGCCGCCGCGCGTGACGCGGCGCCAGATCGAGCACGCCGACCATACCTTCTCGCGCCGCGAATGGCGCGACCAGGTTGCGCGCTGGACCGCCGACTGGCTGCGGTCCTGGTAAGCAGCTAGCGGCGGCAGGCGCCGAAATCCTCGAACGCCCCTACTGCGCGTGCCGGCGCACGGGTGACGCCGCACAGGTCGACGCGCGGCACGCCGGCGCCGGAACGCCCTGGCGGCGCGCCAGCCCAGTCGAAATCACCCTGCGTTGGCGCCGCGAACAGGGTGCGCACCGGATGCCACCCCAGGTAAGACTGCCACACCGGCGTGCTGCGGTTGTCCCCCAGCCGCAGCAGGCCGTCGTCGCGGCTGCGGATCGCGCCGTCGACCAGGTTGCCGTCGACCAGTGCGCTGCTGGCCGGGTAGCGCACGTCGATGCCGCCGGTGTCGATCAGCGTGTTGTCCTCGATCCGGCTGTCGGCCGCGCGGTTGAGGTAGATACCGGCGTCGGAGCAGCCGACGATCAGGTTGGCGCGGATCACGCCGCGGTCCTGCTCGGTGATGCAGCGCCCGTCGCGGCAGACCCGCTGGCCGGTGCCGCCGCCGCCGAGCGACAGGCCGACCTGCTGCCCTCGCCTGCCCTTCAGGCCCGGCTCGCACCAGACCAGGTTGCGTTCGAACACGTTGTCGCCCCCGCCGCCCTTGGCGAAGGCGCCATAGCTGACCCGGTTGCCGCCGAGCTTGACGAAATTGCTGATCACATTGCCGCGCACGGTCCAGCCGCTGGCGGCCACCAGGTCGATCGGCGTCACTGGCCTGGCGGTGGCGCGCGGGCCGGGATTGGACAGCGAATTGCCCTCGATCAGGCCATGGTCCGGAAAGCGCCCCCTGACGCCGTTGATCTTGAAATGGGCATTGAAACCGTCGATGCGGTTGTTGAGCGCAGCAAAGCCGCTGGCCGCGCCGACCACGTGAAACGCATGTTCGCAGTCGGCGGCGCGGCGGCAGGCGCCGTGGATCGTCAGGTTTTCGAAGCGCCAGTGTGGCGCGTCGACCTTGATCGTCACCTGTACTGTTGAGAACAGTTCGACGCTGCCCGGCTGTGCGGCGCGCACCACCACCGGCGCTGCGGCGCTGCCGGGCCGGCTGGCACCCAGCGAACTGCCCCGGATATCGTAGACGCCCGGCGCCAGCGTGATCACCGCGCCCGGTGCGGCGCGCGCCATGGCGGCGCGCAGGGCGTCGACGTCGTGCACGATGGCGGCTGCCGGGCCGGCCTCGCCCACCGCTTGCGGCTGGGCGCCGATGGCCAGGCGCGCCAGATCCGGCAGGCCCGCCGCTTCAGCTGCCGGGCCACGCTCCAGGGCCCGCAGGCTGCTGCCGACAAGCTGGCCGGCGCCGACGATCAAACGATTATGGCCGCTGCTGCGCTGTTCGACGTACGCCGCCAGCGCGCCCGGCCTGACGCCAGCGCGGTCGAGCGCCAGCAGCCCTGCGGCTGCGATGCAGGCGCCGACTGCCGCGACGCCCAGCGCCAGGTGGCGCAACAGACGACGCCGCGTCATGCGCCGGTCTTGAGGCCGTGGCGTCCCATCAGGTCGTACATGGTCGGGCGGCTGATGCCGAGCATTTCGGAAGCCTTGACGATATTGCCGTCGACCCGCGCCAGCGCACGCACGATGGCCGCATGTTCGGCCTCATCGCGCACCTGGCGTAGGTTCAGCGGCTGTTCCAGGCTAGCGTCGCCACCGGGCAGGCCCAGGTCGTCGGCCACGATGGTCGGGCCGTCGGCCATGATGACGGCGCGCTTGATATAGTTTTCCATTTCACGGACATTGCCCGGCCAGCCGTAGGCTTCGATGGCGGCGATCGCGTCGGGCGCGAAATGCATGGTCGGACGCGATTCCTTGGCGCAGAACTTGTTCTTGAAATGGTGGGCCAGCAGCGCCGCATCGCCCTGGCGGTCGCGCAGCGGCGGGATCGTGACCACGATCTCGGACAGGCGGTAGTACAAGTCTTCGCGGAAGCGCCCGGTGGCGCACAATTCCTTGAGCTTCTGGTGGGTGGCGCAGACGATGCGCACGTCGACCGCGATTTCCTCGTGGCCGCCGATGCGTTCGATCACGCGCTCCTGCAGGAAACGCAGGAGCTTGGCCTGCAGCGCCATCGGCAGGTCGCCGACCTCGTCGAGGAAGAAGGTGCCGCCGTGGGCCAGTTCGACCTTGCCCTTGGTCTGCTTGGCCGCGCCCGTGAACGCGCCTTTTTCATAGCCGAACAATTCGCTCTCGAGCAGGTTTTCAGGGATCGCGGCGCAGTTGATGGCCACGAAGCGTTCCTTGGCGCGCGGCGACAGCGCATGCACGGCGCGCGCCAGCACTTCCTTGCCGGTGCCCGATTCGCCCAGCAGCATCACCGATGCCGAGGTCGGCGCCACCTTCTCGATATTGCGGCACAGCTTGAGCATGCCGGGATCGCGGCTGATCACCCCCGCCATCGGCGAGTCGGCCTGGGACGACTGCATGCGCCGGTTTTCCATTTGCAGGTTGTGCAGGAAGAAGGCGCGCTGGATCACCAGGTTGAGCACTTCGGGTTCGCACGGCTTCTGGTGAAAATCGTAGGCGCCCATCGCGATCGCCTTGACCGCATTGACGCGCTCCTGGTTGCCGGTCAGGACGATCACGCGGGTGTCCGGCGCCAGCGCCAGGATCTGTTCCAGCGTCGCCAGGCCCTCGGTCGAGCCGTCCGGGTCGGGCGGCAGGCCCAGGTCCATCGTCACCACCGCCGGTTCGTGGCGGCGGATCTGCGCCAGCGCGGCCTCGCGGTCGCCGGCGACGATCACGTCATAGGCATCGAAACTCCAGCGCAGCTGCTTTTGCAGGCCTGGATCGTCTTCGATGATCAACAATTTCGGTTTGTTCTGGGTCACGCTGAATCCTTTGGTTACGCCGCGCGATCGAGGGCGGCGGCAGCACCGGCCCCAGGTTGATGATGCAGTGGAAGGGTGACGGTAAAGGTGGTGCCGAGCGCGGGCGTGCTGCGCAATTCCAGCGCGCCGCCCAGCTCGTTGATGTATTCGCGGCTCTCGAACACGCCGATGCCCATGCCGGCCGGCTTGGTCGATTCGAACGGCTGGAACAGGCGCTCGCGGATGAATTCCTCGGTCATGCCGGCGCCGGTATCGGCCACCGTGATCGCGACCTGGTCGGCCTGGCGCCGGATGCCGACCTTCACCTGGCCGTTCTTGGGCGTGGCTTCGATCGCGTTCTGGATCAGGTGGCCCAGCACGCGCTCGAGGCGCTCGCTGTCGGCCAGCACCCGCAGCCCGAGGTCCTGGATATCGAGCACCGGCTGCGGTTCGAAGGCGCTCTTGAGCGCAATCGCCTGCCGTGCCACCGCGTCGATCGCGAGCGGCACCGGGCGCACCGGCTCATCGTTGCGGCTCAGCTTTTGCAGCATCATTTTCATCTTCTGGATCGAGTGCGTCACGGTATCGAGCATATCGCGCTGGAACTCGGGATTGTCGCGATGCTTCTCGGCGTTGGCATTCATCAAGGACAGCTGCGACACCAGGTTCTTCAGGTCGTGCACCACGAAGGTCGACATCCGGTTGAATGACGCGAACTGGCGCGCCACCATCAATTCGTTGGCGGCGTCCTGCTGTGCCAGGTAGCTGGCGGCCTGGCTGCCGGCGATCTCGAGCAGGTCGAACACTTCCCAGTTCAGGGCGACCGGACTGCGCGCTTCCTGCAGCACCACGAAGCCGAACAGTTTCGCGTGCATGATCAGGGGCACCACCAGCCAGCCGCGCGGAAATGCCTGCAGCCAGGCCGGCAGTGCCAGCGAGCCGTATTTTTCCGGCAGGGCGCGGTACTCGCGCAGGTCGATCACCCACTGGGTGCTCTCCAGGAAGCGGCAGAAATCCGAGTCGAGCGGCTCGACCACGGTGCTCGATGCCTGCCAGCCGGCCACCGGCTGGAAGCCTGCGCCTTCGCCTTCGCCATCGCGGCGCTGCCACAGCACCCCGCCCGGACTTTCGACCAGGGCGGCGACGGCCTCGATGGCGCGCTCGCCGATATTGCTGCCGTTTTCGGACAAGGTGCGGGTAAAACGCATCCATTCCTCGCGGTAGTCGTAGCCATAGCTGTAGAAATGCTTGCTGACGAAGACCTTCAGCCAGGCACGGAAGGTGCCGGAAAACAGGATCCCGGTCAGCAGCAGCAAGGCGCCGCACAAAAACACCACCTGGATCACGCCGCCCCAGCTGCCGCCGAAATAGCGCAGGTAGTAGCCGGCAAACCCCATCGCCAGCAGGTATACGGCTGAGCCGAACAGTGCAGTCGAATGGAACATCACGCGCCGCGACAGGGCCAGCGCATTGCTGCGCGAAGTGCCGCGCTTGACGGCGGCGCCGATCAGCGGCATGGCCAGGGCATTGATGATGCCGCGCGCCGCCCAGATGTCATCGTGCATTTCATGGAACAGCATCGCCTGGCTGTACATGTAGAAATCGTAGACGAACATGGCGCCGATGCCGAGGCAGGCAAACTTGATCGCCCAGCGCTCCTGCACCGTCTTGTTGCGGTAGACCTGCTCGACCAGCAGCATGCCCAGCACCGCCTGGAAGACCCGCACGGCGACACTCGGCAATACGCCATTGACGGTGATCATCAGGTCGGTGCGCAGCACGGCAGTGGCCAGCAGCAGCACCAGGTAAGCCACCACGCCGGCGAACACCGGGGTGCGCAGGCCCAGCGGCCAGCGGCTGTCCACGTCGCGATAGTTGCCCAGCAGGAGGATCAAGACCACGCACCAGGCGCCGCTGCGCAGGATTTCGAGCGTGTCGGTCCAGGTCGACCACAGCCCGAGGCCGCCGGCCGCTTCCCAGGCCAGCGCCGCCGACCACAGTGCGGTCAGTGCGCTGGCGGCGGCGATCGCCGGGACATGGTTGCGGCCACGCCAGATCGTCAGCAGAAGGCCGATCAGCGCGAGGAAACCGACGGCGGCGATACCATAGCTATAGACGGCAATGCTGGTCAACGTGCGCCATCCATGAGAGCGTGCATAGGAAAAATCAGTTCGAAGCGATGATCAGCCGGGCTCGCGCCCGGCGCACATCCCTTAGCGACCGCTGCGGAACAGGATGACCTTGAGCGTGTTGATCAGGACCAGCACATCCAGGAACAGACTGTTGTTCTTGACGTAATAGAGGTCGTACTGCAGTTTCTGCAACGCGTCCTCGGCCGACGAACCATAGCCGTAACGAACCTGGGCCCAGCCGGTGATGCCCGGCTTGATGCTATGACGGACGTTGTAGTAAGGAACCACTTCGATCAGCTGTTCCACGAAGTAGGCACGCTCCGGACGCGGCCCGACAAACGACATCTCGCCCTTGAGCACGTTCAGCACCTGGGGCAATTCGTCGATACGGGTCTTGCGCATGAAATTGCCGACGCGCGTCACGCGCGGATCGTTCTGGGCCGCCCATTGCGGCTTGCCGCCTTTTTCGGCATCGGCGCGCATGCTGCGGAATTTATGCACACGGAAGATCTTGCCGTCCTTGCCGACCCGCTCCTGCGAATAGAACACCGGACCGCGGTCTTCCAGCCACACGGCCACTGCTGCTGCCGCCATGATCGGCAGGGTCATCACCATGATCAGGGTGCTGCACACCAGGTCGAACCCGCGCTTCATGAAGGTACGGATGTAGCTCTGGTCGAAGCCGCCACCGAACACCAACCAGCTGGGCTGCAGCGAGTCGACGCGGATCTGGCACCTTTCGCGTTCGAAGAAGCTGGCAGCGTCGGTGACTTTCAGGCCTTGCAACTTGCAATCCAACAATTGCTTGATCGGAAAACTACCGCGCCGGTTTTGCACCGAGACCACGATTTCCTGCACACCATGCTGCTTTGCAACCTTGATCAGCGAGTCGGTGTCCTGCACTTTGAGCAGGTTGTCCGTGGGCACGCACATTTCTTCATTTGCCACCGGAATAAAGCCAACGATGTTGTAACGATGGTAGCTGGTCTTGTTCTGGGCCAGTTCGCTGCATTCCTTGGCGAGCGGACCGCAACCCAGGAACATGATGCGCGACTGCATCAGGCGCATCTCGGACGTCTTGAAGAAGATGATACGGGCAATAAAGATACCGACCGCTGCCAACGCGAATACCAGCAACAGGATGCCACGACCGAAATACAGGTTCGGCGCAATATAGAACACCAGGGTCAGGATCAGGAAGCCCATCAGGAAGGCCGGCATCAGCTTCATCAGGAAGGGATGGCGCAGGCCTTCGTCGAAATCGAGCTGGTACATGCCCATGGCGCTCATGCTGAAGCTGACCGCCACGGCAAAGGCGATCGCCGATGCCATGAAGTGGTGCAGCTGGAAGGCTGTGGCCGGCGCATCGATGTCGAGGAAGCGCATTGCTGCACCTGCGTAGGCGGCGCCAAGCAGGATCAAGATCTCAACGAAGAGCAAGACGAATACGATCTTCGACACGTAGTGATTAGAGATCCGAAACATAATGTTCTCCAGAATTTATTTTTGCTTCACTGCTTGCTGGAACGGTATAGCGATCAGCAATTCAAGGCACAGGATGGTTAAATAACAAAACGACGGTGCGATTCTCGGGTACCAGAAGTTTCAGTCTGGCTAGAATTAACGACCGAACCACTAGCGCAGACAAGAGTCTACGAGGACACGATGTCTTCTTAGCGACATATGACGTTATTGAACGTCCTGTGTGGGGTAGATGTAACACTATCATGCAATTTTATCATCACCCGCGACACATAAATTTGCATTAATTTCAACATTAAATATAGCACGGAAACATTTGTAACTCAATGTCGCACAACAGTCGCGTGAACGTGCTGCAACATAAATCAATCCATAGTGAGGTTTTTTTAACAACAACGGAATTTGCCGATATTGCTATCAAACTGTCACCGTAAAATGACAAGGAGAAATTTTATCATTGACTGGTAAATTGCAGCGCTGATAACTCAATCGTGCGCTGTTAATAAATAGTAAATATTTATCGACCACAGGCTGTCACCCGGAGTCGACGCTCACTAGCGTACTGCCTGCGGCCCATGCACGGCATTCGCTGCGAGGAGTTTCTGAGAAGGCCGCTCGGCACCGATCATCTGGCGGAACAACCGTGGCATCGCCGCATCGAGCAGCACGTACACGCCGACGAGGATGGCCGTCACCAGCAACGGCGCCATGACCCAGTACACGGGGTACGGGATGGCAGCGCCGAAGCGCTGGTACAGAACCCAGGTCAACATCAGTACCGGTGCATGCGCCAGGAACAGGAAGAAACTGTACTTGCTCATGCCGGCCAGCCAACGGCCAGCCTTGCCCGAGGCCAGCAGCACCGTGGCCGGCCAGATCAGGAACGGTGCGGCCAGGCGCAGATAGGTCGTGTTCGCAACCCGGAAATACACGATGGCGGCGCAAGCCAGCAGGAATAACATCAGACAGACCAGCGCATAGCGGTCGAGCATGCGCAGGTTCCAGCCGCGTACGGCGGCCATGCCGCCGACATAGAACAGCACCGCCATCAGGTCGCGCAGCAGCAATTGCCCATCGAAGTTTGACATGAACACGGCCGTTACCAACACCAGACCAGGCCAGGCAAAACGGCGTAGCAGCCATCCGAACAGTGGCGCCAGCAGGATCAGCACCAGCAAGTCACGCAAGAAGTTCAAGGGGTAATTGACAGGGGATGCCGTCAAGCCAAATGCGGCGTCCAGCCAGGTCATCGTCTCGAACGGCCACAGCGGGGAAGATGTCTCGATGCCGGCGTAGAGCTGCGCAGCCAGGACCAGGGGCAGCAACGGCAGGTTAAACACCAGGAACGGCAGCAGGATGGTACGCGCCTTCTTTCGCAACAGCTTGGCTGGCGCCTGGTCCAGGGCGGCACCGAACAACAGGAAACCGGAAATCACGGTCAGTACCGGCACCGTCGCCCGAAACACGGCAAGCTGAAAGTAGGCCTTGGTGAGATCGAACCAGCCGGAGCCGATTGCGTTCATTGGTACGTATTGCGGGGTATGCAATACGATAACGCCAAAAATCATGACAAAGCGCAAGAAGGCGATACGGGCACGAATGCCACTGTCCAGATTCATGGGTTGTTATCTTGTCGGAATGCGTTATCGGGGCAGTGGATATATGAAAAGTGGTGAATACCCTCGCAACATCGTACCATAAAGACAACAGTCTCTTATGTCAATTGTGCGTTCGCACATCCAGAGCCGGGATTGCTTGACCCAGCCTGCCGCCTGCAGGCGGCAATCGGTAAGCGCAAACAGGCGCCGCGATCCAGGATCGCAACAACGAACCAGACGTATGCCGGGAAAGGTACCGAGGTGACTTGGGGGGGTGGCGCGGCTGGCTGGGATCGAACCAGCGACCCTTGGCTTCGGAGGCCAATACTCTATCCACTGAGCTACAGCCGCGCTGGAGGTGTAGCGAAGGATACAGCCTTTCCATGGGTACGTCCATGGGGAAAGAGCGGAAATACCCCTGCATCAATACAGGATTACACTATAATAAGATGCTCGATAGCATTGACAAGACACCATCCGTTCGCAGTGCCCCGTTGGCCGGTTTTTTTCTTAAAGTTAAGGAAATCATGAGCGACGCACATAATGAACAGCACGCCCTCATACGCACACCAAAACAGCTTGTCGTTGCCGTTGCAGGGTTCTTTTTGGTAATTGTTATCGGCATCATCCTGCTGGTCACCTTCGTTACCAGCTTTTCCACTACCGGCGCCGGCACCGACAGCCAGGACGCCGATGCCATTGCCACCCGCATCCGCCCGGTTGCCGAACAGGGATTTACCCTGGTCGACGCCAATGCGCCACGTGTCTTTCAGACCGGCGCCGCGGTCTATGCTTCCACGTGCGCAGCTTGCCACGACAGCGGCGCGGCCGGGGCGCCCAAGACCGGCGACAACGGCGTGTGGGCTGCGCGCCTGTCTCAAGGTTACGAAACCCTCGCCAAGCACGCCAATGAAGGCATCCGCGCCATGCCCGCCAAGGGTGGCAATCCGGATCTGGATGCGCTCGAAGTCGGACGCGCGGTCGTATTCATGACCAACAAAAGCGGCGCCAGCTTCAAGGAGCCGGCCGAGGCCGCACCGGCATCGGCGGCGGCGCAAGCGCCGGCAGAAGCCACGCCGCCAGGCGCCGTTGCCGCTACTGCACCTGCGACCGCTGTCGCTGCGCCTGCGGCCGCGCCGGTCGTGGCCAGTGCCGAGCTCGGCAAGAAGGCATTTGACGCGGCGTGCGTCGTCTGCCACGGCGCCGGCGTTGCGGGCGCGCCCAAGCTCGGCGACAAGGCAGCCTGGACTGCGCGCCTGGGTCAGGGCGCCAATGTCCTGTATGACCACGCGCTCAAGGGTTTTCAGGGCAAGGTCGGCATGATGCCGCCCAAAGGCGGCTCGACGTTGCCGGACGCGGAAGTCAAGGCGGCAGTGGATTATATGGTGGCCGCTGTTAAATAAGCCCCGCTCTGCACCTGACAAAAACACACGACCATGATTGAATTAAAGATCACGATCGTTGTGGTGGTGCAACTCAGCAGAAAATTTTTTTAAATCAATGCCGCGGTCGATCAAGGCGGACGATGTTTGCCAACTTGTCAGGTTCTGATGACAGATTGATAGCCAGATCTTGCATTGTATCTAATGCGGCCGGCATGAACCTGCAAACCGATTCCTGGAATACTGGCGCCTGATATCGTCGGTAGTGAAGGCATCGCTTTATATCCGGGGAATCGATCCAGATCGTTTCAATGATGACGGCGAACTCGTTTGCGCTTTTGTTTCCAAGGCTTGTTGTTAGCACCGGAAGCGATATGTGAATATCACCGGATTGACTGAATCGTCCAATTCAAGTCAGCCCACCATGGCATGCACCATCCAATCCCGATCTCACCATCAATCGAGATAAATCCTATCGGTGCAAATTCAAATCCGAGATCGACCGTCATCGAAGCCTGTTTCAAATTCGAGTAAGTCAGCACAACGGCGACAACAGGAAGCTGTCAAATGGTTGTCACTGAGACAATCCCGATGACACCGTCCGTTGCTGGCATGCGCGCAGGCTCACTGGGCAGTCCGACTGCCATGATGGATCGTCAACCAGTCTCCTCGCCCCCACGCGCAACCGCGGCATGCTCGATCACTGCATGTCCCTCGCCGTATATAAATTCTCTCTGCCGTTAGCGAACTTTGCCGGAACCTTCGTACATCGAAGGACGCTTACGCTATCTAGAAAAACATTTCTCAAGGTAACTTTCCTTAGCTTTTATTCGACCTCAGCAGCAACAGCTGCGCCAATCCTGTCATTTACTGACGAAATCTGTCTGACCATGATTCACCAATTAGCCGGGCAGTCAATTTGATTTAAAAGATTTGATGATGTGGATTTTGCTGCTTGATTATATGAAGAACTCTTCGATATTTTTAGTCTGATCGAATGTTGTCTTACATGCTTGCCGAATAAGCAGCACTGATGACAGCAGAATAATTATTAAAAACAGTTGCTTCTCAATTCAGAAAATTTGCAATTATTAAATGTTTCCTTTCCTCCCGTCACAATTTGTTACAAACCTCAGGCCATGAATAACGTATTCTGCAAAAACTTTCCAGCAGGAACAATTCCAATCGGAATTTAATTACAGGACTAATCCCATGCACCCATTCGGTCAACATTCCCCATCCCGCCTCGTCAGCGCACTGTTGATGTCTGTTGCTGCCATTGGCAGCGCATCGGCAGCTACCCTGTCTGTAGGTAGCGGAAAAACCTATGCAGCGCCTTGCGCCGCATTTGCAAAAGCCAAAGCCGGCGACATCGTCGAGATCAATGCACAAACCTATAGTGGCGACGTATGCGCCATCAATGTCAGCGATCTGACCATCCGGGGCGTCAACGGCCGTCCAAAGATCAATGCCGCCAGCAAGAATGCCCAGGGCAAAGGCACCTGGGTTGTCAAGGGCAATAACGTCAAGGTCGAAAACGTCGAAATGTATGGCGCCAAGGTGCCGGACCAGAACGGCGCTGCGCTGCGCCTGGAAGGCACCAACTTCACACTGCGCTCGTCGTACCTGCACGATAACCAGAACGGTATTCTCAGCAGCGCCAACGCCAACAGCAATATCGTGGTCGAGAACAGCGAGTTCGGCTTCAATGGCTTCGGCGATGGCAAGACCCACAACCTGTACATCGGCGCCGTGGCCAGCCTGACCTTCCGCTACAACTATTCGCACGACGCCAAGGTTGGCCACAACCTGAAGTCGCGCGCCAAGCTCAACACGATCAGCTACAACCGCTTCTCGAGCACGACCAACAAACCAAGCTACGAGATCGACCTGCCGAATGCCGGCACTTCGTACGTGATCGGCAACGTGATCCATCAGCCATCGAGCAACGGTAACGCGATCATGCTGGCCTACGGCATGGAAGGCGCCACCAATCCAGGCCAGGATCTGTATGTCGTGAACAATACCTTCCTGAATGACGACAGCTCGCGCGGTACCTTCGTGCAGGTCAGCAGCAAGGTCACGAAGCCGGCCCTGATTCAAAACAATATCTTTGGCGGCACCGGCACGATGAGCAATCAGGTCAACGCCATCGACAGGACCAACTTCCGTTCCGTCGCGCCAGGCTTCATCAACCGTATCCTGTTCGACCTGCACCCGATTGCCAATGTGCTGGTCATCAATGCCGGTAGCGAGCCGGGAAAATCTGCCAGCGGTGTCGACCTGCGCCCGACCGCGCAGTACAAGCACACGGCCGCGGGTGAGACCCGTCCGGTGACCGGCACGCTCGATATCGGCGCATATGAAACCGGGCTCACGCTTCCGGGTTCAGCTGCACCGGTACCGGCACCGGCACCGGCGCCGGCCCCCGCGCCGACGCCAGCACCATCGGCGCCAGTTACCTGGACCAAGTGCGCTGCCTCAGGTGGTACCTGCTCGTTCACCGGCACCCGTCAGGTCCGGTTTGGCGTGCCAGGTGTCTACAGCACAAAGACCATTACTGCTTCGACCCCGTGCACCACCGCTGTCTTCGGCAGCCCGACCAGCAATAGCGCCAGAGCCTGCAGCTATTCGAGCCTGGCACAATAAGCACGCTCGTGGCTGTAGCATGAACGACAAGGGCCGCTGATGCGGCCCTTGTCGTTCATGCATTTACTCTGATGCTTACCAGATAATCACACGCTCTTTCGGCGCCAGATACATCTTGTCGCCCGCCTTGACCCCGAACGCCTCGTAGAAGCCCGGCTGGTTCTTCACCGTGCCATTCGCGCGGTATTGCGCCGGCGAGTGCGGATCGGTCTTGATCTGGGCGATCTGCGCCGGTTCGCGCATCTTGGCGCGCCACACCTGGGCCCAGCCCATGTAGAAGCGCTGGTCGCCGGTCAACTTGTCGATCACGGGCGCCGGCTTGCCCTTGAGCGAGAGCTTGTAGGCTTTGTAGGCGATCGCCAGGCCCGAGTTGTCGCCGATGTTTTCGCCCAGCGTCAGTTCGCCATTCACATGGTAGCCCGGCAGCGGGCTGAACGCGGCGTACTGCGCAATCAACGCCTTGGTTTTTTCGCCGAAGCGCTTGCCGTCTTCCTCGGTCCACCAGTTGCGCATATTGCCGTCGCCATCGTACTGCGAACCCTGGTCGTCGAAGCCGTGGCTGATCTCGTGGCCGATCACGGCGCCGATGCCGCCGTAGTTCACCGCGTCATCGGCTTTCGCGTCGAAGAACGGCGGCTGCAGAATCGCGGCCGGGAACACGATCTCGTTCAGTTCCGGGTTGTAGTAGGCATTCACCGTTTGCGGCGTCATGCCCCACTCGTCGCGGTCGATCGGCTTGCCCAGTTTATTCAACTCGCGGTTGTACTCGACTTCGCGCGAACGCATCACGTTGCCCACCAGGTCGTCACGCTTGACGCTCAAGGCGGTGTACTCTTTCCACTTGCTCGGGTAGCCGATCTTCGGGGTGAACTTGGCCAGCTTGGCTTGGGCTTCCTTCTTGGTCTCCGGGCTCATCCAGTCGAGGGTATCGATCGAATCCTTGTAGGCGGCCAGCAGGTTGTTGACCAAGACTTCCATGCGCGCCTTGCGCTCGGCCGGGAAGTGCTGTTTCACGTACAGTTTGCCGACCGCGTCACCAAGGCTGCCTTCCAGCGTCGACACGCCGCGCTTCCAGCGTGGCTCCAGCTGCGGAATGCCGGCCAGCGTGGTGCCGTTGAAGGCGAAGCGCTGGTCAACAAACGCTTTCGACAGGTAGCTGGCGTAGCCGTTGACGGTATGCAGCTGCAGGTATGCCTGCCAGGTCGACAGCGGCACGCGATTGAGCACGTCGGCGAAGCCCTTGAAGAAGCTCGGCTGGCTGACGATCACGTAGTCGGTCTTGCCCTGGATGCCGGATGCGGCCAGCCAGGCGTTCCAGTCGAAGCCGGGCGCCATGGCGGCCAGCTTGGACAGTTCGACCTTGTTGTAGGCCTTGACCGGATCGCGGTTCTCGACCTTGGTCCACTGCACCTTGGCCAGTTCGGTTTCCAGGTCGACGATCGCCTTGGCATCGGCCACGGCGGTTTTGCTGCCGGCCAGCGTCAGCATCTTCTCGACGTGCTGCCCGTACTTGGCGCGGATCTCGACCAGCTTGGCGTCGTCCGTCTTCAGGTAATAGTCACGATCCGGCATGCCCAGGCCATCCTGGTGCAGGTCGGCCACGTACCTGGTCGAATCCTTGGCATCCTGGTGGATGTAGAACGACAACGGCACCGTCACGCCGATGCGGTTCAGTTGCGCAAACAGCGCCGGCAGCGCGGCCTTGTCCTTGACCGCGGCAATACGCGCCAGCTGGTCTTTCAACGGCGCGACGCCGAGCTGCTCGAGGCGCGCTTCATCCATATAGCTGGCGTAGAAGTCGCCGATCTTGCGCACCTCGGTACCGGCGCCGGCATTCTTGTCGGCCACGGCGCCCTCGATGATGGCGCGCAGCTGCGGCTGGGTGTCGTCGGCCAGCTTGTGGAACGCGCCCCAGCTCGATTTGTCGGCCGGGATCTCGACGCTTTTGAGCCACTTGCCGTTGACGTGTTCAAAGAAGTCGTCCTGGGCGCGCGCGCCTGGCTCGATGTACTGCAGCGCGATCCCTGTAGTGAGACCGTTAGTGAGACCGTTAGTGAGACCGGCGCCGTTGGTGGCGCTGGTTTTGGCAGCGCCAGTCTGGGCCTGCGCCAGCGAGGCCACCAGCATCAGTGCGGCGGCGCTCATCAAATGTCGTTGCATGTTCTCTCCGTTTTTATGATGAAAAACGGGCCGGCCCATATGGCGCCGGCCCGTTTCAAAACTGCTGTTTTACCAGACCGTCACGCGCTCTTGCGGCGCCAGGTACATCTTGTCGCCCGGTTTCACGTTGAACGCCTCGTAGAATTCAGGCATGTTCGACAGGCTGCCGTTGGCGCGGAACTGGCCCGGCGAGTGCGGGTCGGTCTTGACCTGGTTGATCTGCTGCGCTTCGCGCATCTTCGAGCGCCACACCTGGGCGAAGCCCATGAAGAAGCGCTGGTCGCCGGTCAAGCCGTCGATCACCGGCGCCGGCTTGCCGTTCAAGGACAATTTATACGCCTTGTAGCCGATCGACAGGCCGGCGTTGTCGCCGATGTTTTCGCCCAGCGTCAGTTCGCCGTTGACGTTGTAGCCCGGCAGCGGGCTGAAGCCGTTGAACTGCTTGACCAATTTATCGGTGCGCTGCTTGAAGGCGGCGCGGTCCTGCTCGGTCCACCAGTCGCGCAGATTGCCGTCGCCGTCCGACTGGCTGCCCTTGTCGTCGAAACCGTGGCCGATTTCGTGGCCGATCACGGCGCCGATGGCGCCATAGTTGACGGCGTCGTCGGCGCGCATGTCGAAGAACGGCGGCTGCAGGATCGCGGCCGGGAACACGATCTCGTTCATCGAGCTGCGGTAGTAGGCGTTCACGGTCTGCGGCGTCATGCCCCACTCGGTGTGGTCGATCGGTTTGCCGAGCTTGGTGATATTGCGGTTGTACTCGAACGTTTCGGCGCGCATCACGTTGCCGACCAGGTCATTGGCCTTGATGTCGAGCTTGGCGTAGTCGCGCCACTTGTCCGGATAGCCGATCTTCGGCGTGAACTTGGCCAGCTTGGCGCGGGCTTCCTTCTTGGTCTCCGGGCTCATCCACTCGAGGTTGTCGATCGACTGGCCGTAGGCCACGATCAGGTTTTTCACCAGCTCTTCCATGCGCGCCTTGCGCTCGGCCGGGAAGTGCTCGGCCACATACAGTTTGCCCAGCGGTTCGCCCAGCGCGCCTTCGACCGTGGCGACACCCTTCTTCCAGGTCGGCTGCTGTTCGGTGACGCCGGTCAGCGCGGTGCCGTAGAAAGCGAAGTTCTGGTCGACGAAGACCTTCGACAGGTACGGCGAATATTCGCGCAGCAGCTGCCATTCGAAGTACGACTTCAGGGTCGCCAGGTCGGTCTTGGCCAGCACCGCGTTCAGGCCGCTGAAGTAGCTCGGCTGGGAAACGATGATGGTGTCGAGCTTGTTGCCGACGCCGGCGGCGGCCAGGGCCGCGCTCCAGTCGTAGCCGGGCGCGAGCTTGCTCAGCTCGGCAACCGTCATCTTGTTGTAGCGCTTGACCGGGTCGCGGTTCTCGACCTTGGTCCACTGCACCTTGGCCAGTTCGGTCTCGAAGTCGACGATCGCCTTGGCCTGGGCGGCGGCGTTCTTTTCGCCGGCCAGCGCCAGCGTCTTGCCGACGTGCTGCTCGTACGCGGCGCGGGTTTCGGCCAGGCGCTTGTCGTCCCGCTTCAGGTAGTAGTCGCGGTCGGGCATGCCCAGGCCGCTCTGGCTGATGTAGGTGACGTGGCGGGTCGATTCGCGTGCGTCCTGGCCGACATAGATGCCGTACGGGGTGGCGACGCCGATCTTCGACAAGTGTGCTGCGAGCGCCGGCAGGCCCTGCTTGTTCTTGAGCGAACGGATCTTCGAGAGCTCGGCGCTCAGCGGCTTGGCGCCCAGCGTCTCGCGCCGTGCTTCATCCATGTAGCTGGTGTACAGGTCGCCGATCTTGCGCATCTCGGTGCCAGGGCCGATGCGGCTCTTCTGGGCGCCCTCGATGATGGCGCGCAGCTGCGGCGTGGTGTCGTCGCGCAGCTTCATGAAGGTGCCCCAGCTGGCCTTGTCGCTCGGAATCTCGGTCTCCTTCAGCCACTTGCCGTTGAGGTAAGTGAAGAAGTCGTCCTGCGGTCGCACGCTGGTGTCGATGAACTGGGTGTCGATGCCCGAGATCGGGGCGGCCTTGGCCGCAGCGGTGGCGGCGGCTGGCGTCGCGTCGGCGGCAATGGCAGGGACAGCGAAGGCTGCCATGATCGACAGGGTCAGGGTGCTCAGAAGGTATCGCTTCACGGGAAAATCCTTACTTGCAATATGGTTTGCAATGATGTTTTTTGCGGACAAAAAATCAGCTTGGCCCGACGCCGCACGGCATCCGGCAGAAAAGCATTCTAGCGGGTGAGAAACAAACAGCGCTGGGGCAAATGTGTTTTTTACTTTTCGATACATCGCCAGTACTTCTTTTGGCATATGCATGTGTTGGACGATGACAACAGAGTGACATGCAAACGCCGAGTGTGGCGACGCAGGCGGGTACAATCGTCCACAGAGGCAGCCTGTTACCGGCACATCGCGTGGCGGATAGTAAGAGGCAAAAAAAAACCCGCGGTGGGGGCCGCGGGCGAAGACCACTTCAAGAAGTGGAGAGAGAGAAAAACTGTCCCGACTATAGGCTGCCTCCCCCCAGCTTGCTTGCATTCTTACAATTGCTTACTAACGGCAAGTGAAGTGCAACACGTCTTTACTCCCTGCAATTCACTCTTATCTCGACGTTTCCCTTTGTGCATGCCCTTTGAGGTCGTCGCTCTGCCGTAGCGCTCCCTGCTGGCCTGCTCCGCAGGGCTGCGCAATCGCGTTTATACTGGTTCGCCATGGGCTCCACATTCAAGAATTCCTGCCTCGTCGGCCTCGGTGCAGTCGCCGGGATCGGCCTCACCATGCAGTTTTCGGCGCTCGCCCTGAAGCCGCCGGTCGAGGCCAGCATGCCGATGGCCGAACTGCGCCAGCTGGCCGATGCGTATGGCGTCATCAAGTCCGACTACGTCGAGCCGATCGAGGATAAACACCTGCTCTCGCAGGCGATCGCCGGCATGGTCGAATCGCTCGATCCGCACTCGGCCTACCTCGACCCACGTGCCTACCGCGAACTGCGCGAAGGCACCGAAGGCCGCTTCGTCGGCCTGGGCATCGAGATCGCCCAGAGCGAAGAAGGCTTCATCGAGATCATCACGCCGATGGAAGACTCACCCGCGGCGCAAGCCGGCATCAGGGAAGGCGACCTGATTACACGCATCGACGACTTCGCGGTGCAGGGCGTGCCGCTCGACGAGGCCATCAAGCGCATGCGCGGCGAGCCGGGCACCCGGGTCACGCTGACCATCGCGCGCAAGGATGCGCCTGAACCACTGCGCATCACGGTCGAGCGGCGCGAGATCGTCCAGAAAAGCGTCAAGGGCAAGATGGTCGAACCGGGCTACGCCTGGCTACGCATCTCGCAGTTCCAGGAGCCGACCGTGGACGACATGGCGGCGCGCCTGCAGGCGCTGTACCGCGACAACCCCGACATGAAAGGCCTGGTGCTCGACCTGCGCAACGATCCCGGCGGCCTGCTGCAGGGCGCGATCGGCGTCGCCGCCGCCTTCCTGCCGAAGAACGCCGAGATTGTCTCGACCAACGGCCAGCTCGAAGAACAGCGCCAGCGCTTCTATGGCCGCCCGGAGTTCTACATGCTGCGCAGCGGCGCCGATCCGCTTTCCACGCTGCCGGCCGCCTTTAAAACGCTGCCGATGGTGGTGCTGGTCAATACCGGCTCGGCCTCGGCCTCCGAGATTGTGGCCGGCGCGCTGCAAGACTACAAGCGCGCCGCCATTCTCGGCAGCCAGACCTTCGGCAAGGGCTCGGTGCAGACCATCCGCCCGATCGGGCGCGACGCCGCCGTCAAGCTGACCACGGCGCGCTACTACACCCCGGCCGGGCGCTCGATCCAGGCGCGCGGCATCGTGCCCGACTTCGCGGTCGACGAAACCGCCGACGGCGACGGCTTGAACGCACTGCGCATGCGCGAAGCGGATCTGCAGCATCACCTGTCGAACGGCGAGGCCCAGGAAATCGCCACCCGCGAAGACGATATCGAAGAGCAGATGCGCTTGTTGGGCGAAGCGCGCCTGCGCAAACCGCTCGACTATGGCGCCACGGACGACTTCCAGCTGGCGCAGGCGCTGCGGCATCTGAAGGGCCAGCAGGTGGCGCTGTCGCCACGCGCGACGGGCACCACGCTGGCGCGCCACGCGCGCTGACGGCGCATGCCGGGGCTTGTCGCCGGCTGACTGTCCCACATTGCGCTACCTCGCATGCACCCCGGGTAGCCGCCAAAGTGGCCAAGCCGCCAATTCCCAGCCTTGAGCCAAGCGTGTAGAATCGCCGCATCTTGCGGGCAAGTCCCGTTATTTTCTTTGAAAGTTTCCCGAACATGAAACCTGTCGTGATCAGCGGCACCGGCCTGTTTACGCCGCCAAACGCCATCTCGAACGACGAACTGGTGGTTGCCTTCAACGCCTACGTTGCGCTGCATAACGAGCAGAACGCAGAGAAAATCGCGGCAGGCGAAGTCACGGCGCTGGAGCCATCGAGCAGCGCCTTCATCGAAAAAGCGTCGGGCATCAAGTCGCGCTACGTGATGGAAAAGAGCGGCATCCTCGATCCGGCCCACATGACGGCGCGCATCAGTGAACGCCCTGACGAGCAGATTTCGCTGCAGGCCGAGATGTGCGTGGCAGCCGCGCGCGAAGCAATGGAGCGCGCCGGCAAACAGCCATCGGACATCGACATGGTGCTGGTCGCCTGCAGCAATATGCAGCGCGCCTACCCGGCCATGGCGGTCGAGGTGCAGGAAGCGCTCGGCATCGACGGCTTCGGCTTCGACATGAACGTGGCCTGCTCGTCGGCCACCTTCGGCATCGCCACCGCGGTCGACGCGGTGCGCGGCAATCGCGCACGCGCGGTCCTGGTGCTGAACCCGGAAATCACCAGCGGCCACCTGAACTTCCGCGACCGCGACAGCCACTTCATTTTCGGCGACGCGTGTACTGCGATCATCATCGAGGCAGCAGAAACCGCTACCGGCGCGCACCAGTGGGAAATCCTGGACAGCCAGCTCAAAACCAGCTTCTCGAACAACATCCGCAACAACTTCGGCTTCATGAACCGCTTCGACGAAGCCGGCGTCGGCAGCCCGGATAAATTGTTCCGCCAGCAGGGCCGCAAGGTGTTCAAGGAAGTGTGCCCGATGGCGGCCGAGACGATCGCCAGCACGCTGCAATCGGCCGGCCTGGAAACCAAGGATGTGGCGCGCTACTGGCTGCACCAGGCCAACCTGAACATGAACCTGCTGATCGTGCGTACCTTGCTGGGGCGCGATGCCGAGCCAGGCGAAGCGCCGGTGATTCTCGACACCTACGCGAATACGTCGTCGGCCGGGTCGATCATCGCGTTCCACAAGTACCAGGACGATTTACCGGCCGGTTCGAATGGCGTGATCTGCTCGTTCGGCGCCGGTTATTCGATCGGCTGCGTGGTGGTGCGCAAGAAGTAACAGCGATGCCGGTGGCCGCGCCAGTGCGCGGTCACCGCGCCAGTATCAAAGCCGCGCCGCCAGTTCCGCCCCCTCGCGAATCGCCCGCTTCGCATCGAGCTCCGCCGCCAGCGCCGCGCCGCCGATCTTGTGAAAACGCGGCCCGCCGCCCGCGCCATCGAGTGGCATCAGGGTCGCCAGGCTCTCCTGCCCTGCGCAGATCACCACGTTATCGACTTCCAGCAAACGCGCCTCGCCACTGACGGTGATGTGCAATCCGGCGTCGTCGATGCGCTCGTAGCTCACCCCCGCCAGCATCGTCACACCGTTACGCGCCAGGGTTGCCCGATGCACCCAGCCCGAGGTCTTGCCCAGTCCCGCACCGGGTCGCGTGGCCTTGCGCTGCAACAGCCAGACCTGGCGCGGCGGCTGCGGCGCCACCGGTTTGACCAGGCCGCCCGGCGCCCCGCCATTCGGGTCGACGCCCCACTCGGCCATCCAGTGCGCGGCCGGCAGCGGCAGCGCCACGCGCGGATCGTGTACCAGGAATTCGCCGGTATCGAAGCCGATGCCGCCGGCGCCGATGATGGCCACGCGGCGCCCCGCCGGCCGCTTGTCGCGCAAGACGTCGAGATAGGTCAGCACCTTGGGATGGTCGATGCCGGCGATGCGCGGCATGCGCAGCGTGACGCCGGTGGCGACGATCACGTCGTCGAAGCCCAGAGCCAGCAAGGCGTCGCGTGTTACACGGGTGCCCAAGCGAAGCGCCACCCCGAGCAGCGCCAGGCGGCGGCCAAAATAGCGCACGGTCTCGGCGAACTCCTCCTTGCCGGGTACCTGCATGGCGACGTTGAACTGGCCGCCGATGCGCTCCTGGGCATCGAACAGCGTGACCCGGTGCCCGCACTCGGCCGCCACCGTGGCGGCGGACAGCCCGGCCGGGCCGGCGCCGACCACCGCAACGCGGCGCGGCGCCGCGCTCTTGCGGTACACCAGTTCGGTCTCGTAACAGGCGCGCGGATTGACCAGGCAGGTGGCGCGCCGGTTCGAGAACGTATGATCGAGGCAAGCCTGGTTGCAGGCGATGCAGGTGTTGATCTCGTCGGCGCGGCCGGCGGCGGCCTTGGCGACGAACTCCGGATCGGCCAGAAACGGGCGCGCCATCGACACCAGGTCGGCGTCGCCGCGCGCCAGGATGGCGTTCGCTTCGTGCGGCATATTGATGCGGTTCGAAGCCACCACCGGAATCGACAGCGCCGCGCGCAACCGTCCGGCGACAGCGGCAAACGCGGCGCGCGGCACCGAGGTCACGATAGTCGGGATGCGCGCCTCATGCCAGCCGTAGCCGGTGTTCATGATGGTCACCCCGGCCGCCTCCAATGCGCGCGCCACCAGCACCACCTCATCCCAGGTATTGCCGCCCTCGACCAGGTCGAGCACCGAATGGCGGTACATCAAAATAAAGTCGGGGCCTACTGCAGCGCGGATGCGGCGCACCACCTCGACGGCCAGGCGCATGCGCTGCTCGATCGGCCCGCCCCAGGCATCGGTGCGGCGGTTGGCGCGCGCGCACAGGAACTGGTTCAGCAAGTAACCCTCGCTGCCCATGATCTCGACGCCGTCGTAGCCGGCCATTTTTGCCAGGCGCGCGCAGCGCACGTAGGCGGCGATCGTCTGTTCGATGCCGGCTTCGCCCAGCGCCTTCGGCTTGAAGCGCGAGATCGGCGACTTGATGTTCGAGGCCGAGACCACGAACGGCTGGTAACCGTAGCGGCCCGCGTGCAGGATCTGCAGCAGGATCTTGGCGCCCTCTTCGTGCACGGCGCGCGTCACGCGGCGGTGGTTCGGCACGTCGCCGATGACATTGAGGGTGCCGCCGAACGGCAGCAGCCAGCCTTGCCGGTTGGGCGAGATGCCGCCGGTGACGATCAGGCCGACGCCGCCACGCGCGCGTTCGCGGTAGAACGCGGCCAGCTTGCCGTAGTTGTAGAAGCGGTCTTCGAGCCCGGTGTGCATCGAGCCCATGATCACGCGGTTCCTGAGGGTGGTGAAACCCAGGTCGAGCGGCGCGAGCAGGTGGGGATAGGAGGAAGCGGTGGTCATCGCGGCATTACACCGCGATTCCCTGGAGGCGTGGTACTAAAGACGCTCAGGCCAGGTGGCTTTCGCGGTCGCGCAGTTCGGCGAAGCTTTCGATGTTGCCGATGCTGACCACCACCGGGTTCAGGCTGGCACCAGGCGACATCGAGCGCCACGCGAACTGCCATTCCTTTTCGCGCGCCTGGCCCGGGCTGCGGGTGAAGGCGGCCCCCAGCGGCGAGCGGCCGCCGTAGGCGATGGCGCCGTCGATGCCGGCCCAGTTGGGCAGCAGGCGCCCTACCGCGCGGTGCAGGCGTTCGCCGAATTCCTCGGTGTTGTGGATCACCAGGCAGGCGTCGCTGGGCGTGATGATGTCGAACAGGTGCTTGTCCCAGACGGTCGAAAACGACAGGTTCAGGAAGCCGCCGTTCGGCTCGAGGCGGAACTGGCCGTTCTTGAGCGCGTTTTCGAGGTCGGTGCGCAGCGCGTAGCGGTGCAGGGTCGGCGGGCGTTGGTAGTCGTTCATGACGGGCTTTCTGATGATGCGTTTGGAGCAGGTATGATCGGGCGCGCCGGCTGGTGCAGCGAATTCTGGTGCTGCATGCGCATGAAGCGCGCCGAGAGGAAGATCTCGCGCAAAAAATACACGAAGCTGCTGGTCAGGCCCAGCATCGCCAGCACGAAGCAGGCGGCGATGTACTGGTCGAGCACGATGCCGGTGGTGTCGCCCGCGAACAGCATGGCGATGACCACGCACACCAGCAGGCCGCAGGCGGTACTCGACGCGATCGCGAAATTGACCAGGTGCGAACGACGGTACAGCAGTTCGAGTTCGGACGAATATTCGGCATTGGCGCTGACCTTGAGCCGGTCTTCCAGCACCCGGGTGCGGTCGATGATGCGCGCCAGCCGGTTGGTCAGGACAGTCAGCTTGGTGGCCACGCCGGTGAGCAAAAAGACGGGCGCGATCGCCAGCTGGATAACGTGGCCGATGTCGCTGATCTGGATATTCATGAAAACACGTTCAAATTGTTGGGGTGTGCCTGATGCCTAGTGTAGCAGCCTGCACTTGGAGCTGACGCCTCACTTGCCATCCTTGGCCTCATTCGAAACGGCCGAGCCGCTTGAACTGCTCGGTGGCGCCGACCAGGGCGCGCGCGATACCCGCTTCCAGCGCGCCGTGGCCGGCGTCGGGAATCAGCGCCAGCTTCGACCCTGGCCAGGCCGCGTGAAGGCGCCAGGCCGACAGCGGCGGACAGATCACGTCGTAACGGCCCTGCACGATGATCACCGGCAGGTGCGCGATGCGTCCGACGTCGCGCACCAGCGCGTCGTCGTCAACAAAGGCGCCATTGACCATGTAGTGCGACTCGAGCCGTCCCACGCCCAGGTCGAGCGTGTCGGACGTGACTTCCTCGGGCTGGGGCAGCAGGAACACGCGCCGGCCTTCGAAGCGGCTCCAGGCGCGCGCAGCCGGCCAGTAGAGCTCGGGATCGTGGCACAGCAGGCGGCGCGCATAGGCGCCGAGCAGGTCGTGCCGCTCGTGGTCGGGAATCGGCGCCACGAATTCGTCGTACAGCTCGGGATGGAACCAGCGCGCGCCGTTGATGAACCAGTCGACTTCGGCGCGCGTGCACAGAAAAATCCCGCGCAGCACGAAGCCAAGGCAGCGTTCGGGATAGGTTTCGCCGTAGGCCAGCGCCAGGGTCGAACCCCAGGAGCCGCCGAACACCAGCCAGCGCTCGATGTTGAACATGCGGCGCAGGCGCTCGATGTCCTCGATCAGCAGCTGGGTGGTGTTATTGCGCCATTCGCCCAGCGGCGTCGACTTGCCGGCGCCGCGCTGGTCGAACAGGATCACGCGGTAGGTGCCGGGATCGAAGAAGCGGCGGTGCTGCGGCGACAGGCCGGCGCCCGGGCCGCCATGCAGGAAGATCACGGGAATGCCGTCCGGATTGCCGACTTCTTCCCAATAAATCGTGTGCAGCTCGTCGACCGCGAGCATGCCGTGGCGCAGGGGCTGGATCGGCGGAAACAGGGATGGCGGCGTGACAGGCATGGCAGCTCTTTTCAACGAGTCAAGGCAAGGGGACGAGGTGCCGATTGTAGCCTACCGCCGGCCGCTTTCAGAAGCGCTCTGGCTCGTGTCCGCTCCTCTGCCCGCCCGCTCCGCTCGCCCCTTTCCATATCGCCTGAACCGGCGCTGGCGAACTGACACACATAATGGTTGAACTGAACGGATCAGATATACGCCTTGAATGGACGAGCTTATGTAGAAAAAGGGCTTGAACGATCTCTCGTCCAAGCCCTTTTCGGCTCACGCGCTTGCGCTACGCGTCAGGACATATGCTGCCCACCATTGATCGCGATATTGGCACCAGTCACGAATGCCGCCTCATCCGACGACAGGTAAGCAACCAAGCCGGCCACTTCTTCCGGCTTGCCCAGGCGGCCCATCGGAATCTGCGGAATGATCTTGGTTTCGAGCACTTCGCTCGGGATGTCCATCACCATTTTGGTGCCGATATAGCCAGGCGAGATGGTGTTGACGGTCACGCCCTTGCGCGCCACTTCCAGCGCCAGCGCCTTGCTGAAGCCGTGCATGCCGGCCTTGGCGGCCGAGTAGTTGGTCTGGCCGAAGGCGCCCTTCTGACCGTTCACCGACGAGATATTGATGATGCGGCCCCAGCCGCGCTCGACCATGCCGTCGCAGACCGGCTTGGTCATGTTGAACACGGAATCGAGGTTGGTCTTCATCACCGCGTCCCAGTTGACCTTGTCCATTTTCTTGAAAGTCATGTCGCGGGTGATGCCGGCGTTATTCACCAGCACGTCGATCGGGCCGACGTCTTGCATCACCTGGCGCACGCAATCCTGGGCCGAATCGTAGTCGGCCACGTCGCAGGCGTAGGCCTTGAAATCGAAGCCCTGTTCGCGCATCGCGCCCAGCCAGGCGTCGGCCTTGGTGTTCCCTGGCGAGAACGTGGTCACCACTTTATAGCCCAGTGCGGCCAGCTTGATGCACACCGCTTCGCCCAGGCCGCCCATGCCGCCGGTTACTAATGCAACTCGTGCCATTGTCTTCTCCAGTTTTTTTGTGTACTACCTGCCCATCGTTGAACTGCCCGGCGCTTTGCCCCCAGGCAGAGCGCCGGCATGCCACTCGCTTCTCGTCGCCTGTGCTTAGAGCGCCTAACAAAACCTCCACGGCTGCGTTGCATGGGCTCGCCGTACAGCCGTACTGTCTTCGCCCATGCGCCTTGCCCTGAAGGTTTTGTTAGGCGCTCTTAGTCGTGCTTAGTCGCGCTCGACCGCCAGCGCCACGCCCATGCCGCCGCCGATGCACAGGCTGGCCAGCCCGCGCTTGGCGTCGCGCCGGATCATTTCGTGCAGCAGCGTCACCAGCACGCGCGCGCCGGAAGCGCCGATCGGGTGGCCCAGCGCAATGGCGCCGCCGTTGACGTTGATCTTCGAGGTGTCCCAGCCCATTTCCTTGTTGACGGCAATCGCCTGGGCCGCGAAGGCCTCGTTGATTTCCATCAGGTCGACGTCTTCGTGGGTCCAGCCGGCCTTTTGCAGGCACAGGCGCGACGCCGAGACCGGGCCCATGCCCATGATCGACGGGTCCAGGCCCGACGACGAATAGGCCTTGATGCGCGCCAGCGGCGTGAGCCCCAGCTCTTTCGCCTTCGAGGCGCTCATCATGATCACGGCAGCGGCGCCGTCGTTGATGCCGGAAGCATTGCCGGCGGTGACCGAGCCTTCCTTATTGAAGGCCGGGCGCAGGCTCGACAATGCCTCGAGCGTGCTGCCGTGCTTCGGATACTCGTCGCTGTCGAAGATCGTGGTGCCCTTCTTGGAGGCGATCTCGATCGGGATGATCTCGTCCTTGAACTTGCCTTCTTTTTGGGCAGCTTCGGCTTTCAGCTGCGACTGCAGCGCGAATTCATCCTGCTCAGCGCGCGAGATCTCGTACTTGCGGGCGACGTTTTCGGCGGTGACGCCCATGTGGTACTGGTTGTAGACGTCCCACAGGCCGTCGACGATCATGGTGTCGGTCAGCTTGGCGTCGCCCATGCGGAAGCCGTCGCGCGAACCGGCCAGCACATGCGGCGAGGCGCTCATGTTCTCTTGCCCGCCGGCGATGACGATCTGGGCGTCGCCGCAGCGGATCGCCTGAGCCGCCAGGTGAGTAGCCTTGAGGCCGCTGCCGCAGACTTTGTTGATGGTGTAGGCCGGCACCATGTCGGGCAGGCCGGCCTTGATCACGGCCTGGCGCGCCGGGTTCTGGCCGACGCCGGCGGTGAGCACCTGGCCCAGGATGACTTCGCTGACCGATGCGGGATCGATGCCCGTCTTGTCGAGCAGGTGCTTGATGACTTGCGCGCCCAGTTCGGCGGCAGGAATTTTGGCCAGGGTACCGCCGAACTTGCCGACAGCGGTGCGGCCTGCGGCCACGATGACTACGTCTTCCATATGTATTCTCCGTTCAGCCGGCCCCAGCCGGCGTTGTTCAGACTTCCCCAGGACGGACGGTCCGCAGCGAGCGCGGCGTCCATGTGCGTGGCATTGCAACACCGCAAGTCGCGCGACGTTGGACCACGCTGATGTTTAAGCAACATCAATCTTAGCAGTTTATTCATCCCCAACGACAAAGCAAGCGAACCTGTTTGACCTAGCGCATGACTTAATTTTTGGTAACGTGTACGCGTTCAATTTCTGTCAGGAATGATGCGTGCGCTTCTGTCCTTTTCTACAATTTTCACAGTAGAATGCACGAGCGCAATGCCAACCATCCCTGTTTATGCCCAAAACCACGCTGCCCATCGAGATCAAGATTTCCACGGTCGTCGCCATTTCCACGATTCTGCATTCGGCCGATCCGGAGGCGATCGATACTGCGTTGGAACAGATGACCGGCGGCGTCTCGGATTTCTTTGAAGACGAGTTCGCGGTGATCGACGTCGCCGCCATCGCCCACGAGGCGCCGTCGATCGATTGGCCGGCACTGGTGTCGCTCCTGAAGAAATACCGCCTGAACGCAGTCGCCGTGCGCGGCGCAAGCCCGGTCATGATCGAAGCGATCCGCGCCCACGGCCTGGCGCTGGACGACGGCAGCAGCGGTGCGCGTGCGCCGGAAGCGACGCCGCCGCAAGCGGCAATGCCAACCGAAGCGCAGGCCCCGGCGGCAACGCCGGCCGCCGCGCCTGAACCGGCGCCAGCACCGGCCCCGGCAGCAGTCCCGGCGCCACCCGCCCTGCCGCCATCGCTTGCAGCGATGATCGTCGACACCCCGGTGCGCGCCGGCCAGCGCATCTATGCGCGCGGCGCCGACCTGATCGTCACCGCAACCGTCAACAACGGCGCCGAACTGATCGCCGACGGCAGCATCCACGTGTACGCCCCGCTCAACGGCCGCGCGCTGGCCGGCGCCTCGGGCAACCCCGAAGCGCGCATCTTTGCGCTGTCGATGCAACCTGAACTGGTCTCGATCGCCGGCGTGTACCGCACCTTCGACGAAGGCTTCCCGAGCGACCTGGCGCGCCAGCCGACCCAGATCCGGCTGGTGGGCGACCGCATCGACATCCAGGCGCTGGCGCCGGTGTCGTCGCGCGCCTGAACCGAACTCACAGTACTGAATAAAGGACATTTTTGTGGCGAGAATTATTGTAGTGACGTCCGGCAAGGGCGGTGTGGGTAAAACGACCTCGAGCGCGAGCTTCTCCACCGGCCTGGCCATGCGCGGTCACAAGACCGTCGTGATCGACTTCGACGTCGGCTTGCGTAACCTTGACCTGATCATGGGCTGCGAGCGGCGCGTGGTGTATGACCTGATCAATGTCATCAATGGTGAAGCGTCACTGAACCAGGCCCTGATCAAGGACAAGCACTGCGACAACCTGTTCATCCTGCCAGCCTCGCAGACGCGCGACAAGGACGCCCTGTCGGAAGAAGGCGTGGAGCGCGTGCTCAACGACCTGGTCAAGATGGAGTTCGACTTCATCATCTGCGATTCGCCGGCCGGCATCGAGCATGGCGCGCTGATGGCGCTGACCTTCGCCGACGAGGCGATCGTGGTCACCAACCCGGAAGTGTCGTCGGTGCGCGATTCGGACCGTATCCTGGGCATCCTGCAGGCCAAATCGCGGCGCGCCCAGAGCGGCACCGAGCCGGTCAAGGAACACCTGCTCATCACCCGCTATTCGCCGAAACGCGTCGAAGCCGATGAGATGCTGTCGTACCAGGACGTGCAGGAAATCCTGCGCATTCCGCTGATCGGCATCATTCCGGAATCGGAATCGGTGCTGCACGCCTCGAACCAGGGCAATCCGGCGATCCACTTCAAGGGCACCGACGTGGCCGACGCTTACGAAGACGTGGTTGCGCGCTTCCTGGGCGAAGACCGTCCGCTGCGCTTTACCACCTACGAAAAGCCCGGACTGTTCCAGCGCATTTTCGGAGCCAAGTGAGATGGCCTTGCTATCCTTCCTGTTCCCAGAAAAAAAGAAAAGCGCGACAGCCGCCAAGGAGCGGCTGCAGATCATCATCGCGCGTGAACGCACCAACCGCACCGGGCCCGACTTTCTGCCGGCCCTGCACCAGGAACTGATCGCGGTGATCTCGAAGTACGCCAAGGTCAATCCGGACGACATCAAGATCTCGCTCGACCGCCAGGGCAATCTGGAAGTGCTCGACGTTAACGTGGTGCTGCCGGACAGCTGATCCGCGCCCCCGCAAGCGCCCCGACAATGCCCGCCTCCTGCGGGCATTGTCGTTTTGGGGTATCGGGATTACATCGGCATGAAAATTACGTCGGCAGCCCCGGCGCGCGCGCCGCATCCTTGCCGGCCTCCTTGCCGATGTCCTTGACGACCTCTTCGACCGCCTCGGCTGCCTCCTTGGCCTGCACCTGCGGCAGTGCGCCGACATCCTGCACCCCGGCCGCGTCGAGCTCGCGCACCACGCGCACGCAGGCGTCCACATGCTGCTGGCCCATCTTCTTGAACAGCGTGTAGCCGATCGCCGCCGAAACAACCTGCCCCGCCAGTGGCACCATCTTGGCCGTGGTCTTGACCGACATGCGGCCGGCCACGCCGCGGAACAGGCGCAGCACCACGCCGCGCGTCACCAGTTTGCCGACCAGCATGCCGCCGACCGAGGCCGCCGCTTTATAGGCGATCACGCGCAGGCGCGGATGCAGGCGCTCGATCTGCTGCTGGGTCAGGCCGAATTCGGCATTGATCTCGTCGACCATCTTGGCGAAACCGGTCAGGTCGGCCAGCACGTCCAGGCCCGGGATCGGCACCGCGGCCACCGCGGCGGAAATCGCGGCGCGCTTTTTCACCAGCGCCATGCAACGAACCTGGGTAGCATCGATTGCGGCGCCGCTGACGGGCACGCGATCCTCATCCACATTCACATTTTTGTGCGGAAACAACATATTTGTACCCTTTCACTTAACTCGGTGTCATCACGATTCAGTGTACGCCCATAGGGAAAATTACTACGTGGTCCCCTTAACACAACAAGTGGTGACTTCAAATGTAAATTGGATGTTTACCGTTAGCACTATTTTGTGAAAGTCTGATATATTTTGGTTAAAATCTTGTAGGAGTGTTCCTACATTAGCAACTATATAACATCCCCCTATCATGAAGATCGCCGTTCTCGAGCAAGACCGCCAGCAAGCAGATCTGATTTGCCAGGTACTGGGCGCCGCTGGCCACAGCTGCCAACCGTATGACAGCGCCCGGGAACTGCTTGCCCACCTTCGCAAGGACAGTGCCGACATGCTCGTGATGGACTGGAGCGTGCCGGACATGGAAGCGCCCGAGGTGCTGCGTCGTGCCAAGGAAAAACTGGCGTCCAACGCGCCCACCATGTTCCTGGTCGGCGGCAATGCGGAAGACGACATCATCGCCGGCGTCACCGCCGGCGCCGACGACTACCTGGTCAAGCCGCTGCGTCGCGGCGAACTGGTGGCGCGCGTCTCGGCCCTGCTGCGCCGCGCCTACCCGTCGCAAAACAGCGCCGAGCAGTTACAGTTCGGTCCCTACACCTTCGAGACCCGTCCGGGCCGCCTGTTGAGGGATGGGGCGCCGATCGACGTGACGCAAAAGGAATTCTCGCTGGCGCTGCTGTTCTTCCGCAATATCGGACGCCCGCTGTCGCGCGCCTATATCCATGAATCGGTCTGGGTACGCGACACCGACATCCCGTCGCGCACCATGGACACCCATGTTTCGCGCGTGCGCAACAAGCTGCACCTGCGCCCGGAAAATGGCTTCCGCCTGGTGCCGGTCTACAGCTATGGTTACCGCTTGGAAAAACTGGGCGCCTGACTTCTCGGCTGAGCGGCATTGCGGCGTGGCCCCGGCAAACCGGGGCCGTCCCCTGAAACCCTGCAAGCATGAGGGTATAATGGCCGCAGTCCATTGACATCCTCCCTCCAGAATGCAACTGCTTGCCGTTGGCCTGAACCACACCACCGCTCCGGTCTCGCTGCGCGAGCAGCTGGCGCTCGCGCCCGACCAGATCGGCAAGGCGGTGCAGTCGGCGCGCAGCTGGTTCGCGCGCCAGGGCTCGAATGGTGGCGAAGAGGCGGCGATCCTGTCGACCTGCAACCGTACCGAGATGTACGCGGCTAGCAGCCTGCCCAATCCGCTGGATGCTTCCGCCCAATTCCTGGCGCACTATCACGCCCTGAACTACGCCGAGCTGCGCCCCCACCTGTACCTGCTGCCGCAAAACGACGCCGTGCGCCACGCCTTCCGCGTCGCCTCGGGCCTGGATTCGATGGTGCTGGGCGAGCCGCAGATCCTGGGCCAGATGAAGGATGCGGTGCGCACCGCCGACGAGGCGGGCGGCCTGGGCACTTATCTGCACCAGCTGTTCCAGCGCAGCTTCGCGGTGGCGAAGGAAGTACGCACTACCACCGAGATCGGCGCCCACAGCGTGTCGATGGCCGCCGCCGCAGTGCGCCTGGCGCACCGGATTTTCGACCGCATCGCCGACCAGCACGTGCTGTTCATCGGCGCCGGCGAAATGATCGAACTGTGCGCGGCCCACTTCGCGGCCCAGAATCCAAAGTCGGTCACCATCGCCAACCGCACCATGGAGCGTGGCGAAGCATTGGCTGCGCGCTACAACGGCCGCGCGATCCGCCTGGCCGACCTGCCCGAACAACTGCACAAATTCGACATCGTCATTTCGTGCACCGCCTCGACCCTGCCCTTGATCGGCCTCGGCCTGGTCGAGCGCGCGGTCAAGGCCCGGCGCCACCGTCCGATCTTCATGGTCGACCTGGCCGTGCCGCGCGACATCGAGCCCGAAGTCGCGCGCCTGGACGACGTGTTCCTGTACACCGTCGACGACCTGGCGCAGGTGGTGCAGACCGGGATGGAAAGCCGCCAGGCCGCCGTGCGCCAGGCCGAAGCCATCATCGAGACCCGGGTCGAATCGTTCATGCACTGGGTGGGCGACCGCGCCGTGGTGCCGGTGATCCGCGAGCTGCACGAGTCGAGCGAGGCGCTGCGCCTGGCCGAACTGGAACGCGCGCGCAAGATGCTGGCGCGCGGCGACGATCCGGAAGCGGTGCTCGAGGCGCTGTCGCGCGGGCTGACCGCGAAATTCTTGCATGGCCCGCAACAGGCCCTGCACCACGCCCAGGGCGACGACCGCGCGCGCCTGGCCGACCTGCTGCCGCAGCTGTACCGCGGCCGACGTTAGCGCCGCATCTCCCCGGCGCATTCTGCGCCAACCGTGCTCCGCGCGAGCGCATCCCGGCTGCACTGCGCAGCTTCGATTTCCCGATTCCAGAGATTGCCCATGAAACCTTCGATGCTGTCCAAGCTGGACCAACTCGCCAACCGCCTGGTCGAACTCGACGAACTGTTGATGAGCCAAGACGCGACGGCGAACATGGACAACTACCGCAAGATGACGCGCGAGCATGCCGAACTGTCGCCGCTGGTGGCCGTGTATCGCCAGTACCAGGGCGCGCTGGAAGACACCGCCGCCGCCCAGGAATTGCTGCTCGACCCGGAGATGAAGGAATTCGCGCAGGAAGAAATCGAAGGCGCGAAACAGCGCATGTCGGGTCTGGAACTGGAACTGCAGAAAATGCTGTTGCCAAAGGACGCCAATGACGAGCGCAATATCTTCCTGGAGATCCGCGCCGGCACCGGCGGCGACGAGTCGGCCCTGTTCGCGGGCGACCTGCTGCGCATGTACACCCGTTTTGCCGAGCGCAACCGCTGGCAGGTGGAGATGGTGTCGGAATCGACGTCCGACCTGGGCGGCTACCGCGAGGTGATCGTGCGCATCGTCGGCAATGGCGCGTATTCGAAACTCAAATTCGAATCCGGCGGACACCGGGTGCAGCGCGTGCCGGCCACCGAGACCCAAGGCCGCATCCACACCTCGGCCTGCACGGTGGCGGTGATGCCCGAGGCCGACGAGCTGGAAGACATCGACATCAACCCGGCCGACCTGCGTATCGACACCTACCGCGCGTCCGGCGCCGGCGGCCAGCACATCAACAAGACCGATTCGGCGGTGCGCATCACCCACTTGCCGACCGGGCTGGTGGTGGAATGCCAGGACGACCGCAGCCAGCACAAGAACAAGGCCTCGGCCATGAAGGTGCTGGCGGCGCGTTTGAAAGACGCGCAGTTGCGCGAGCAACAGTCGAAGGAAGCGGCCACGCGCAAGAGCCTGATCGGTTCGGGCGACCGCAGCGAACGTATCCGCACCTATAACTTCCCGCAAGGACGCTTGACCGACCACCGCATCAATCTGACGCTGTACAAGCTCGACTTCATCATGGATGGCGATCTGAGCGAGCTGACCAATGCGCTGGCGGCCGAGCACCAGGCCGAGCAGCTGGCAGCGCTGGGGGATTAAGCCCGGCCGAGGCCAAGGCACCCGGCTTCATGCGAAAATGCCTCCGATTATCCTTCCGGTCCATTTGAGAAAGCGCCCGTATGTTGTCCACCAACCGCCAGGTCCTGTATGTCATTTCCGCGATCTGCTTCGTCCTGATCGCCGTCGCCCTGTATTTGCAGCACGCGCTTGAAATGCAGCCGTGCCCGCTGTGCGTGATTCAGCGCTACATGTTCCTGGGCGTCGGCGTGGCCAGCCTGGTGGGGGCGATCAGCGGCAAGGTGCGCGCCTGGACCGTCGTCGCGCTGCTGGCTGCGCTGGGCGGGCTGTACACGGTTGGCAAGCACCTGTACGTGATCGCCAATCCCGGCTTTTCGTGCGGTATCGATCCGATGGAAACCTTCCTGAATAAAATCCCGAGCGCCGAATACCTGCCGTGGCTGTTCCGCGCCGACGGCCTGTGCTCGGGCGCGGTCGACAAGGTGCTGGGCCTGGCGATTCCGCAATGGTCGGCGCTCTGGTTCGTGGCCCTGACCGGGCTGCTGATCTGGGTGCTGGTGCGCCAGCGCCGCGTCGTCAAAGTCGCATGATCGCCGCCGGCAGCACGCTGGGTCAGGCGCGCCAGGCGCTGCCGCTCGATCCGCTGGAAAACCGCATCCTGCTGTGCCACGCGCTGCACCTGCCGCGCGTGGCGCTGATCACCCAATCCGAACGGATCCTGACCGATACCGAGGCCAATCTGGTCAACGCCCTGGCGCAGCGCCGCCTGGATGGCGAACCGATCGCCTACATCACGGGCGAGCGCGAATTCTTCGGGCTGTCGTTCAAGGTGACGCCGGCAGTGTTGATTCCGCGTCCGGATACCGAACTGATCGTCGAACTGGCGCTCGAACGCCTGGCGCCGCAAGCGCGCCTGCTCGACATGGGCACCGGCAGCGGCGCCATCGCGGTGGCGGTTGCCAGCAACCGGCAAGATGTCGACGTCACGGCGCTCGACGTCAGCGAGGCGGCGCTAAGCGTGGCGCGCGAGAATGCCGCGCATAACGACGCCCGCGTGCGCTTCGTGCGCAGCGACTGGTTCACTGCGCTCGGCGCCGAGCGTTTCGATGTGATCGCCTCGAACCCGCCGTATATCGTGGCCGGCGACCATCACCTGGCCGAGGGTGACCTGCGCTTCGAGCCGATCGACGCCCTCACCGACCACGGCGACGGCCTGGCCGCGCTGCGCACCATCATCGACGGCGCACCGCAGCAGCTGGTGGACGACGGCTGGCTGCTTCTGGAACACGGCTACGACCAGGCCGGCGCCGTGCGCGCGCTGCTCAAGGCGCGCGGCTTCACCGAGATACAAAGCTGGCGCGACCTGGGCAACATCGAGCGCGTCAGTGGAGGCCGGCGCGGCTCTTGAGCGCACCGCTTGGCGCGGTATTGCTAAAATGGCCAGTCCCGACTCCGGAGCCTGCATGCGCGTCCTGTTCGCCTCTTTCGTCACATCCGTCGCGCTGTGTGCGCCCTTGGCCTGCGCGGCCAATGGCCAGGCCGGCGTCGATGCCGCGAGCGTGGCGGCACAAGCCGCCGAGCTGTACGAGCGCGACTGGCAATGGCAGCTGCGCCACCATCCCGAACAAGCCACCGCGCTGGGCGACCGGCGCCATAACGCGCGCCTCTCCGACACCTCGCTCGCCGCGCGCGCCGCCGCGCTCGAGCATGAACGGCGCATGCTGGATGCGGCCAACGCGCTCGACCGCGCCGCGCTGGCCGGCCAGGACCAGGTCTCGTACGACCTGTTCGTCGCCGCCAAGGAGCAAATGCTGGCAGGCGCCATGTTCAGCGCCTTCGACCCACAACCGATCTCGGCCTACGACGGCCTGCAGGTGCGCCTGCCGCGGCTGGTGGCGCAGATGCCGTTTCGCAGCGCCGCCGATTACCTTGACTACCTGGCGCGGCTGCAGGCAGTGCCTGGCCACATCGACGGCCTGATCGCGCAGATGCGCACCGGCATGGCCGCCAGCTGGACCGTGCCGCGCGCCGTGGTGGCGCCGGTGCCGGACGCCCTGCGCGCGCTGCGCGAGACCCTGGCCGAAGGCGCCCTCGGCGCCCCGTTCAAACGCATCCCGGCCACCATCGCGCCGGACGTGCGCGAACAGCTGCGCACCATCGGCGGCGCAACGTTGGCGAGCGACGTGGCGCCGGCGTTGGCCAAGCTGGAGCAGTTCCTGCGCCAGGAGTATGTGCCGGCCGCGCGCGAATCGATCGGCGCCGGCGCCCTGCCCGGCGGCGCCGACTGGTACGCCTTCCTGGTGCGCAGCAGCACCACCAGCGCCTTGACCCCAGGCCAGGTGCATGCGCTCGGCCTGCAGGAAGTCGCGCGCCTGCGCGCCGCGATCGAGCGCGTGATTCCACGCACCGGCTATCGCGGCAACTTCGACGGCTTCATCGCCTTTGCGCGCGGCGACCGGCGCCTGTTTTTCAGTTCGCCCGAAGCGCTGCTGGACCGCTACCGGCGCACGCTGGCGCTGGCCCAGGCGCGGCTGGGGCGGGTGGCGAGCGTGCTTCCCGACGCCGACATCGTGGTCAAGCCGATGAGCAATCCCGGCCCCGGCCAGCCGGCCGCCTATTACGAAGCCGGCAGCCGCGAGCGCGTTGCGGCGCTGGTGGTCGACAGCACCCAGCTGACCGCGCGCCCGATCTGGCAAGTCGACACCGTGACCCTGCACGAAGCGGTCCCCGGCCACCACCTGCAGGTGGCGCGCGCCCAGGCGCTGGACGGCCTGCCGGCGTTTCGCCGCAACGGCTGGTACGACGCTTTCGGCGAAGGCTGGGCCACCTACGCCGAAAGCCTGGGGCCCGAACTGGGGCTGTTCCAGGATCCGTTCTCGCTGTTCGGGCACCTGAACGAAGAGATGTTCCGCGCTGCGCGCCTGGTGGTCGACACCGGCATCCACGCCCAGGGCTGGACGCGGCGCCAGGCGATCGACTATCTGAACGCGCACACCGCCAATGCGCCGCTCGACAACGCGGCCGAGGTCGACCGCTACATCGCGCGCCCGGCCCAGGCACTGGGCTACAAGATCGGCCAGCTGCGCATCCTGGCGCTGCGCACCCAGGCCAGGGCGGCGCTGGGCGCGCGCTTCGACCTGCGCCGTTTTCATGATGCGCTGCTGGGCGGGGGCGCGCTGCCGTTGCCGGAACTGGAGCGCCAGATGGGACGCTGGATCGCGGCCGAGAAAGCGCCGCCGGTTCCTGCGCAGCTGGCGTCGCCGGCCGTGCCGGCGCCAGCGCCGGCTGCAGCCCCGATTCCAAATCCGGCAGCGGCGCCGACAACAGCACCGGCTACAGCGCCGGCTGCGCCATCGGCGCCTGCACCGGCCGCCGCGCCCGTCAAGCCACCGGCACCGTCCCCAAAACCCGCGCCCGATCCGGCGCCCAATCCGGCAACGTCGCCGCCATCGGGCGCAGCACGGCAGGAATGAGGCGCCCTCGGGCGCGCCGTCCATTTTTCGGTTACTCTCTGCACCAACCGAGAACTGGCAGTATAAGAAAGGAAACACCTGTGTCGAACCAATTCAACCGCCGCCTGGCGCTGCTCGACGACGACGAACACCGCGCCCTGCTGGGCCAGGGCCTGCGCGGCATCGAACGCGAAACCCTGCGCGTCGACGCGAGCGGCCAGCTGGCCCGCACGCCGCATCCCGCGGCCATGGGTTCGGCCCTGACGCATCCGCAGATCACCACCGATTACGCCGAAGCGCTGCTCGAATTCATCACGCCGGCCGAGCACGACATCTCGCTGGCGCTGCACCGCCTGGACGCGGTCCACCGCTACGCCTATGCCAAACTGGGCGACGAGATGCTGTGGAGCGTGTCGATGCCGGGCGAATTGCCGCCGGAAGAAGAGATCGAGATCGCCAACTACGGCACCTCGAACATCGGCATGCTCAAGCATGTCTACCGGCGCGGCCTGGCGCTGCGCTATGGCAAAGCGATGCAATGCATCGCGGGTATCCACTACAACTACTCGCTGCCGGAAAAGCTGTGGCAGCTGTTTGCACAAAACGAAGGCGTCACCGAAGAGCGCCGCCATGCGCTGCGCGACTTCCAGTCGGAAAGCTATATTGCGATGATCCGCAATTTCCGCCGTTATTCGTGGCTGCTGATGTACCTGTTCGGCGCCACCCCGGCGCTGACCACGAGCTTCCTGCGCGGCCGCGAACATGGCCTGGAAACGCTGTCCGACGACACCTTGTACCTGCCATACGCGACCAGCCTGCGCATGAGCGATTTGGGCTACCAGAACGATGCCCAGTCGGGCCTGAGCCCGCATGAAAACAGCCTGGAAAGCTATGTCACCAGCCTGATGGACGCGGTCAATCGCCCATATGGTCCCTACCAGGAAATCGGCACCCACAAGAATGGCGAATGGGTGCAGCTGTCGACCAATGTGCTGCAGATCGAGAACGAGTACTACTCGACCATCCGTCCCAAGCGCGTGATCCGCACCGGCGAGCGTCCGGTGCAGGCGCTGTGCAACCGCGGCGTGCAGTACATCGAGGTGCGCTGCCTGGATGTCGATCCGTTCGAGCCGGTCGGCATCGCACTCGAAACCGGGCGCTTCCTGGACGCGTTTTTGCTGTTCTGCGCGCTCGAGGAAAGCCCCTTGATCAGCGCCCACGACAGTGCCCTGCACGCGCGCAATTTTGCACGTACGGTGAAAGAAGGACGTCAACCCGGCTTGACCCTGACCCGCGACGGCGCCGAAGTGCCGCTGCAGGAATGGGCGTTCGAACTGATCGAACGCATCCGCCCGGTGGCGCGTTTGCTCGACGAAGGCCACAATGAGGACGGGGTGCACGAAGCGTCGCTCGAGCGGCAAAAGGCCAAGGTCCAGGATCCGTCGCAGACGCCATCGGCGCGGGTACTGGAAGAAATCCGCGCGCTCGGTTCGGCCGCGGCGTTCGGTCTGCAGCAGAGCAAGCTGCACGCGGCCGCGCTGCGCGACAGCCCGCTGATGCCGGCCGAGGAAGCGTTGTTCGACGAAGGCGTGGCCGCGTCGCGCGCCGACCAGGCGGCGATCGAGGCGCTTGATACCGGCAGCTTCGACGCGTTTGTTGCGGCGTATAACAGCAGTACCCTATGCGGTAACAGCTAGGCCGGCGCCGAAACGGAGCTGATTCGAGGCCGCTTGCCGCATGGGTTGCGGGTGGCTGGCGGTCCGGCCCGCAGGCCAGTTCACGGGCCAGTTCAGCGTCACTTCGCGGCCGAACCCGACCGCGCTGGCGCTCAGCCTGCACTCACCGCCCTTTTCGCGAGGATGACGTGCTCACGTTTTACAACGAACACCACGTGCAGCATGTCGCCCGCGCCATTGGCCGCACTCACGCGGGCGCGCATGCAGGGGCGCCTTCGGACCGCCCGGATGCTGTCACGGCGGTGCTGCGCGAATGCGAGCGGCGCGGCCTCGGCGCCATCGTCACGCCGCATGGCGTGTCGCCGGTCACGCTCGAGCGGGTGCACAGCCCGCGCTACCTGCATTTCTTGCGCACTGCCTGGAGCGAGTGGATCGCGCTCGATCCGACCAATGCCACTCCCGATGCCAGTTTCGATGCCCTGCCCGTCGCGTGGCCGGTGCGCACCCTGCGCAGCGACGTCGAACCGGATGCCTTCGTCGCCCGCCTCGGCCTGTATTCGACCGACTGCGTCACGCCGCTCACGGCCGGCACCTGGATCGCGGCCAAGACCGGCGCCGATTGCGCGGTCAATGCCGCGCATGCGCTGCGACGCGGCGAACGCGGCACCTTCGCGCTCACGCGTCCGCCCGGCCACCACGCCGGCGTCGACTTTTTTGGCGGCGCCTGCTTCCTGAACAATGCCGCGCTGGCGGCCCAGCACCTGCTGGACGATGGCCTGGAACGGGTCGCCATCCTCGACCTCGGCTACCACCACGGCAACGGCACCCAGAGCATCTTCTACGGCCGCGACGACGTGCTGTTCGTCTCGCTGCACGCCGATCCGCGCGGCGCCTGGCCGTTCTACGCCGGCCATGCCGACGAGACCGGCGGCGGCGCCGGCGCCGGCTATAACCTGAACATCCCGCTCGCGCCTGGCAGCAGCAGCGCGCAGTGGTTCGCCGCACTCGAAACCGCCTGCGTCAAGCTGTCGATGACGCAGCCGCAAGCGCTGGTGGTTTCGCTCGGCGTCGACACCGCTGCCGCCGGCGCCGACGTGCGCTTCGGCCTGCAGGGCGGCGACTTCCTGCGCCTGGGTGACCGCATCGCCCACCTCGGCCTGCCGACCGTGTTCGTGTTCGAAGGCGCGCATGCCGGCAGCGAGCCGGGCATCCATGCCGTGAATGTGCTGGAAGGCTTCGAGACGGCGGCGGAGTGAGTCGAGTCGGTGCACGGCGGGTCGCAACGGCGCCCATGCGCGTACTGGCGACGCGCACGACAGCGATACGTACAGCCCGGTCGCACACAATGACGCGCGCGTTCCAGCGTACTACCGCCACCGCTCCACTGGCCCTAGTCCCTGCTCCACTGCTTCACTGCTTCACTGTTCCACTGCGGCGCGCGGCGCCGTCGCCGTCGCCGCTTCCGGGGATGACGTGTGGCATGTCACAATAGCCGTTCGCTTACCGACAATTCCGCTCTTCGACCTCCTTTCGCGCCCATGACCACCCCAAGCCTCATCGACTGGCAATTCTCCCGCTTCGCCGACCTTACCCCGTTCGACCTGTACGAAGTGCTGGGCCAGCGCCAGAACGTGTTCATCCTCGAGCAGACCTGCCTGTATCCGGACATCGACGGTTACGACCTCGACGCCCATCACCTGCTCGGCTGGCGCATGGTCGACGGCAAGCGCGTGCTGGCCGCCTACCTGCGCGTGCTGGCGCCGGGCGCCAAGTACGACGAGATGTCGCTCGGCCGCGTCGTCACCACCACCGCCGCACGCGGCACCGGCGCCGGCCGCGCGCTGCTGGAACAGGGCATCGCCCACGCCGAGGCCCTGCATCCCGGCCACCGCATCCGCATCGGCGCCCAGCAATATCTGGAGCGCTTCTACCAGAGCTTCGGCTTCCAGACCATCTCCGAGCCGTACGACGAAGACGGCATCATGCACATCGACATGCTGCGCTGAACGCCGACGCAGTACCGGTGCCGTGGCGCGACAGTCAGGCTCGGGTAGTGCAAGATCGTCAGGGCGCCGCTTGTGCCGATGCACCTGCAACCGGCAGCGAATCGAGCCGCACATAGAAGCAGTTCTCCGGGTTGCAGGCCTGCGCCAGCACCTGGCGCGCATCGTTGACGTCGCCCGCCCAGGTCAGCACCCAGCCCTCGGGCAAGGTGGTCAACTCGTTCAGGTCGCGCATGCGGCCGCCTTCAAACAGGAAGGCGCGAAACGCCGGCCCGTCGGGCGTCGTGCTCAAGAATTCGCCGACCACCAGCCCAAGGTTGTTCAGGCCGTTGGCGACGCCATAGTCGACGCCCGGCACGCCACCGACCACGCTCAGATCGTGCATCGCGCCGCCGCTGTACAGGAAGGGGCGCAGCACCGGACTGTCGTTGTCATCGAGCGCGCCGGTCTCGGCGCCGCCCACCACCTGGCCGCCATCGTTGATGTCGTTGCCGGTGCTGTTCCTGCCGCCCAGCGTGCCGAGGTCGCGCATGGTGCGGTCGCGGTAGATGAAGGCATGGCGGTAGGGTTCGGGAATCGCATCGCCGTCGAGCGCGGCGGTGCCGGTCACCTGGCCGCTGCGGTTGATCGCCGCGGCGCTGCTCCAGTCGCCGCCGAGGCTGGGAATCATGCGCAGCACGCCGCTGGCAAGCACGAAGCCGCGCGCCCGCTCGCCCACGCCGAAATACGAGCCGCCGGCCACGGCGCCGCTGTCGTTGAGCGCGATGGCGTAGCTCGACCCTTGCAATATCTGGCGTCCGACGTTGCGGATGCCGGCCCCGGCAAAGACATGGGCCGCGCCCAAATGGCCGCCGGCCAGCTGGCCCTGGCTATTGATTCCGTAGGCGGCCGATCCCGGCGCCAGTGCCGTGTAGTCGCGCAGCGTGCTGCCGTCCCACACCGCGGCGCTGCCGTTGTAGCCGACGATGTGGCCTTGGCTGCTGATGGCGCTGGCGACCAGGACCGGCGGCAGGAAGGTGATGCGAAAGCGCGCCTGTGTAGCAGGCGCCTGCCGTGGCGCGGCGGCAGCCGTGGAGCCGGACGCGCTGGCAGACGCAGCCGCCGTTTGCGCCGCCTGCGCTCCAGGAGCCGCGGCCGCAGGCCTGGCAACCAGCACGGCAACCAGCACGGCGCCCAGTGCGGCCAGCGCCAGCGGCGCGCGCTTCGCTGGCGTCGGCAGCGCCGGCGCTACGCCATTGTCTCGTGCATCGACCTGCACATCGACTTGCACATCGACTGGCGCGCGTCGTCGCGTCTTTGGCTGCCCCTTTCGCCGCACTCTGCGCCGCGCATGCCACAGCAGCCCCGCCAGCCCGAGCACCATCAAAGCCCACGCCCCCGGTTCGGGCACCGCCGAAATCAAGTCGAGCCGCACCGCGCGGCACTCGCCCAGGTCGCCGCGACAGGCTTCGGCCAGGATCTGGCCGGCGTCGTTGATGTCGGTCGCCGTGGTCAAGCGCCAGTCGCCCCGTTCGCCGACCAGCGTGTTGAGGTCGGCCATGCCGCCTGGGCCGGCCACGAAGGCGCGGTAGTCGAAACCGTCGGCGCCGCCGATGTCGGACAGGCCGACCACGATGCCGGCGTTGTTGAGCGCGTTGGCGCGCGCCACCACGCCGCCGAGCGTGCCGAGGTCGCGCAGGCTGCCGTCCAGCGGCGAGAACACGAAGGGACGTTCTCCCAGCCCGTCGGCCAGCAACGACCAGCCGGCAACGAAGCCGCCATCGTTGACGTCGTTCGCTTCGCTGACGGGGCCGCCGAGCGAGCCGAGATTGACCTGCTCGCCGTCGCGGTACAGCGCCGCGTAACGCTGCGGATCGGGCCAGTCGTCGCCGTCGCCGGCCACGCTGGCGTAGCCCGCCACCTGGCCGCCTGCGTTGATCGCGTTGGCCACGCTGATCTCGCCGCCGAACGTGGGCAGTTCGGTAAAGCCGCCGGCAGTATAGATAAAGCCGCGCCGGATACCGAACGCTTCGCTGCCAAAACCGGCCACCTGGCCAGCATCGTTGATCGCCGTGGCCCAGGTGGCAAGCGGCAGGCCAAAGGTGGAGACCGCGCCATCGATATAGCTGAAGGCGGCCTCGCCAACGATGCCGGCGATGGCGCCGTTGCCGTTGATCGCCAGGCCCTGGCTGGCTGGCAGCAGTGCGTTGAGGTAGGTGGTCCTGGCGGGCAACCAGAGCGCGGCCCCGCCCTGCGCGCTGCCGACCACCAGCCCGGTGCGGTTGAGCGCGGAGGCGCTGAAGTCTTGCGGCAGCAATGTCATGCGGTAGAGCGGATCGGCCAGCGCCCCCAACGGCAGCGCACATGCCAGCACGAACATCAGCTGTGGCAAGATATTTGAGAAAGGTTTGCGGAGAAACATGTCAGATCCTTTGCATGTGCGACGAATCTCAACCATCGCGCAAAGGAAGGGCTGCGGTTCTGCGCCAGCGCAGGAGTTGGCATGGGGTCAGGGATGCAGAAAATTCAAGGACGTCCCGCCAGGCGCCCGGCGGCCAGCAACACGGCCGCCGACGCCAGCAGTAGCCAGGCCGGTGGCTCATTCGCGCGGGCAGGATTGGTCGAGGTGACGTTGCAGTCGGGGGACATGGCGCGCGCAGCGGACGGCGCGCTCGCAGCGGCGCCGGCGGGCAACCACAGCATCGTCAGCAAACACAGGGACAAACAAAACGGGCGCATGGTCGAGGCTCCGGACGGGGCCCCGAGCATCGCCCGGAGAGGGATGGCGACCTGTGCGCCAGATCAGTCGTGCGCGCCGCCTGGCGTCAAACGCCGGGATGCGCTCCCGGCGCCGTCGACACCTAACCCTTATTCAACCTTGGTCAGGGTCACTTCGAAGACCAGACCCGAATTGCCCGGAATGCCGTTCGAACCGGCCACGCCGTAACCGAGCGCGGACGGCACCAGCACGGTACGCTTGCCGCCGACCTTCATGCCGGCCACGCCCTGGTCGAAACCAGGGATCACGCCTTGCGCCCCGACCACGAACTGGAAGCCTTTGCCGGCATCCTTTTGCGCGCCCTTGAAGTCCGATTTCGACGCGTCGTACAGCCACAGCGTGTAGTCGAGGGTGGCGCGCTTGCCGGCCGTGGCTTCGGCGCCGGTGCCGACCGTGTTGTCGGTCTTGGTCAGGGTGGCCGGGCTGGTGACCGAGGTCTTGCCGCCGGCATCGTCGTCACTGCCACCGCCGCAGGCGCTCAGGGCCAGCATGGCGGTAAAGGCGGCGATCACGGGGAACTTCAGCTTCATGGTGGTGTCCTTGATAAGGTAGCGCAAACGAAGTTTGCAGAATGAAACTTTGTACCTTACCCGAGCAGTGCCACCAAACTGTGGAAAATTTGTCAGCTATTTGTATTCTGTGGGGAAATTCTGACGCTGCAATGGCAACGTCAGCATTTGCTAGATTTCGATCTGCGTTCCCAGCTCGATCACCCGGTTGGTGCGGATCTGGTAATAATCCGCCGCGCTGCGCGCATTGCGCGACATTGCCACATACAAGTGTTCGCGCCACGGCGCCATGCCGCCGCCGGGGGCCGAAATCACGGTCTGGCGCGCGATGAAGAACGAGGTTTCCATCATCTCGAACGGCAGGCCAAGTTCGGCACTGCGCTCGAGGACATCCGGAATATCGGCCTCATCCTTGAAGCCGTAATGGATATTCAGCTGGTAGCAGTTGTGGCCCAGGTCGACCACCTGGATCTGCTCGTCCGGTGCGACCCACGGTTCTTCGCGGATGTGCACGGTGAGGAACACCACGCGCTCGTGCAGCACCTTGTTGTGCGACAGGTTGTGCAGCATCGCGTGCGGCACGCCGTCGCTTTCGCCGCGCAGGAAAATCGCGGTGCCGGGCACCCGCGTCGGCGGCGCCACGAACAGCGACTCCATGAACGCTTCGAGTGGAATCGCGTGCTTTTGCAGGTTCTGGAACACCAGCTCGCGGCCGCGCTTCCAGGTCAGCATCAGGATCAATAGCATCAAGCCCATCAGCAGCGGGAACCAGCCGCCGTGGAACAGTTTCAGGGCGGTGGCCGAGAACAGCACGACGTCGATGGTCAGGAAGAAGCCGGTTGCGCCCAGGCACACCCACAGCGGCAGATGCCAGCGGTAGCGGGTGACGAAGAAGGTCAGGATGGTGGTCATCGTCATGGTCGCGGTGACCGCGATGCCGTAGGCACCGGCCAGCTCGTCCGACGAACCGAAACCGATCACCGCGATCAAGACCACCGCCAGCTGCAGCCAGTTCACCGCCGGAATATAAATCTGGCCGATCTCGCTCTCGGAGGTGTGCATGATGCGCATGCGCGGCAGGAGCCCCAGCGCGATGGCCTGCTTGGTCATCGAATAGGTACCTGAGATGGTCGCTTGCGAGGCGATCACGGCCGCCATGGTGGACAGGATCACCAGCGGGATCACGCTCCAGGTGCCGAGCTGGTGGTAGAACGGGTTTTCCACCGCAGTCGGGTCGACAATCAACAGGCCGCCCTGGCCCAGATAGTTCAGCGTCAGCGCCGGATAGGCGATCAGGAACCAGGCCATGCGGATCGGTTTGCGGCCGAAGTGGCCCATGTCGGCATACAGCGCTTCGGCGCCGGTAATGGCCAGCACCACCGCACCGAGCGCGATGAAGGCCAGCATTTTATTTTCCAGCATGAAGTGCAGCGCGTAATACGGGTTCAACGCATTCAAGATCACCGGTGCTTCGATGATATTGACCACGCCCATCGCCGCCAACGCCAGGAACCAGACCAGCATCACCGGACCGAAGAAGCGGCCGATGCCGGCCGTGCCGTGGCGCTGCACGCTGTACAGCGCCACCAGCACCACCACTGCCAGCGGCACCACGTAGTGCGACATGCCGGGCGCTGCGACCTCGAGGCCTTCGATCGCGCCCAGCACCGAGATCGCCGGCGTGATCACGCTGTCGCCATAGAACATGGTGGCGCCGACCACGCCGATGAAGAGTAACGGGAAACTCCAGCGCGAATGGCGCGTCACCGAGTTGGTGGCCAGCGCCATCAGGGCCATGATGCCGCCCTCGCCGCGGTTATCGGCGCGCAGTACCAGAGTCACGTACTTGAGCGAGACGATGACGGTCAGGGCCCAGAAGATCAGCGAGATGACGCCCAGGATATTGCCTTGGTTTAGAGGCAAGCCATGCTCCTGGTCGAATACCGCGCGCAGCGTGTACAGGGGGCTGGTGCCGATATCGCCGTACACGATACCCACTGCTGCCAGTGTCAGCGCAGCCAGGCTGCTCTTCTTGTTTTCCAGGGTCAAGATTGCACCATTGCTTTTGTATTGGTGCGGCGCACCATAGAATAGGGTTCAAAAAATTGCAAGGAGATTTCGTCACGAATCATACACCTCGTAAATATTGAGGGCGCCAGCAACCTCGTGCGGATTAACGGATAATGCCGCTCCTGCATTTATCCTTCCTTGAATATTCCCTATGCGTTCCGGCATCCTGTATGCGGCCCTGGCCTTCCTTTGCTGGGGCCTGTTCCCGCTGTATTTCCACGCCCTGAACGAGGTGCCGCCGCTGCAGATCCTGGCGCATCGCATGGTGTGGTCGCTCGCCTTCCTGCTGATCCTGCTGGTGCTGCGACGCCAGTGGAAATGGCTCGAGCAGGCGCGCCAGCCGCGCGTGTTCTTCAGTTTCGTCCTGTCGGCGCTGCTGCTCAGCGCCAACTGGCTGGTGTATATCTGGTCGGTCACCAACCACCATGTGATCGAGGCCAGCCTCGGCTACTTCATCAATCCGCTGGTCAACATCATGCTTGGCTACCTGATCCTGAAGGAACGCATGCGCCCCGCACAATGGGCGGCGATCGCGGTCGCAGCGCTCGGTGTGGGTTGGCTGACCTGGCAAGCCGGCACGGTGCCATGGATCGCGTTGATGCTGGCGTTCTCGTTTGGCGCCTATGGCTTGCTGCGCAAGACTGCAGCGCTGGGCCCGCTCGAAGGCTTGTCGTTCGAGACCATGGTGCTGTTCCCGCTGGCGGCCGGCTACGTCGTGTGGCTGACCGTGAATGGCCAGAACGTATTTTTAACCACCGAGTCCGACACCACGCGCTGGCTGCTGGTCATGGCCGGCCCGTTCACCGCGATTCCGCTGCTGCTGTTCGCCACCGGCGCGCGCAAGATTCCGCTGTCGATCCTGGGATTGCTGCAATACCTGTCGCCGACGCTGCAATTCCTGCTGGGCGTGTTGCTGTTCAAGGAAGCGTTTACGGCCGATCGCCTGGTCGGCTTCGCGCTGATCTGGGCTGCGCTGGTGCTGTTCGCCGGCGAAGGTTTATTGCGGCGCTCGGGCACGTCTGCTAAAACCAGCTGAGCCTGAACAGAGCCTGAGCCCGCGCATCTCGACAGCTGCTTTCACGGCGCCTGCGCCAAGAAACACTGTGTCGGGCGCGGGTTCTGGCGTATCCTGTGCACCTTAAACAACACCAGAGTAAAGCATGGCCAATTACGTCTATACCATGAACCGCGTGGGCAAAATCGTCCCACCGAAACGCCAGATCCTCAAGGACATTTCGCTGTCCTTCTTCCCAGGCGCCAAGATCGGCGTGCTGGGTCTGAACGGCTCGGGCAAGTCGACCCTGCTCAAGATCATGGCCGGCATCGATACCGACATCCAGGGCGAAGCGCGCCCGATGCCGGGCCTGAACATCGGCTACCTGCCGCAGGAACCGCAGCTGGACCCGGAAAAAACCGTGCGCCAGGAAGTGGAATCCGGCCTGGGCGAAGCGTTCGAAGCGCAAGCCAAGCTGGAAGCCGTGTATGCGGCCTACGCCGAGGAAGACGCCGACTTCGACGCCCTGGCCAAGGAGCAAGAGCGCCTGGAAGCGATCATCTCGGCCTCCGACGGCGGCAACCTGAACCTGCAACTGGAAATGGCGGCCGATGCGCTGCGCCTGCCGCCTTGGGACGCCCAGATCAGCGTGCTGTCGGGTGGCGAAAAGCGCCGCGTGGCGCTGTGCAAGCTGCTGCTGTCGAAACCCGACATGCTGCTGCTCGACGAACCGACCAACCACCTGGACGCCGAATCGGTCGAGTGGCTGGAGCAATTCCTGCTGCGCTTCCCGGGCACCGTGGTCGGCATCACCCACGATCGCTACTTCCTCGACAACGCCGCCGAATGGATCCTGGAACTGGACCGCGGCCATGGCATTCCATGGAAGGGCAATTACTCGTCGTGGCTGGACCAGAAGCAGGCACGCCTGAAGCAGGAAGAATCGAGCGAATCGGCACGTCAGAAAGCGCTGCAGAAGGAACTCGAATGGTCGCGCCAGAATCCGAAGGCACGCCAGGCCAAGTCGAAAGCACGTCTGGCCCGCTTCAATGAACTGAGCGAATTCGAATACCAGCAGCGCAACGAGACGCAGGAGATCTTCATTCCGGTGGCCGAGCGTCTGGGCAATGAAGTCATCGAATTCAAGAACGTCTCGAAAGCCTTCGGCGACCGTCTGCTGATCGACAACCTGTCGTTCACCGTGCCGCCAGGCGCGATCGTCGGCATCATCGGCCCCAACGGCGCCGGTAAGTCGACCCTGTTCAAGATGATCGCCGGCAAAGAGCAGCCAGATAGTGGCGAGGTCGCGATCGGCCAGACCGCACGCGTGTCGCTGGTCGACCAGCACCGCGATGACCTGGCCAACACCAAGACCGTGTTCGACGACGTCGCCGGCGGCGCCGACATGCTCACCGTCGGCCGCTTCAACATGCCGTCGCGCGCCTATCTGGGCCGCTTCAACTTCAAGGGTTCGGACCAGCAGAAAGTGGTCGGCAACCTGTCGGGCGGCGAACGCGGCCGTCTGCACCTGGCCAAGACCCTGCTGCAAGGCGGCAACGTGCTGCTGCTGGATGAACCGTCGAACGATCTGGACGTGGAAACCCTGCGCGCGCTGGAAGACGCGCTGCTCGAGTTCGCCGGCAGCGTGATGGTGATCTCGCACGATCGCTGGTTCCTGGACCGCATCGCGACCCACATCCTGGCGTTCGAAGGCAATTCGCAAGTCACCTTCTTCGACGGTAACTATCAGGAATACGAAGCCGACAAGAAGAAACGCCTGGGTGAAGAAGGCGCCAAGCCGAAGCGTATTCGCTACAAGCCGCTGACCACCTGATCGGCCAGCAACAGCGCTGACAGTTGCTCCGTAAGCGCTTGTTTCATAAAGGAAAGCCCGCTATTCAGCGGGCTTTTTTTATTAGCGGAAACGAAACATCGTGAGCTAAACTTCATGTGTAGAATCTTTGCGGTGAAGACTACCGGAAGTTCGTCCACCACAACCGCATGCCGCGTGTGGTGTTGACCTGACCATGCCAGATTATTGTCTCAATCGTGTCCCCGGCGGGACATTCTTCTTCACGGTGCGCCTGCTCGATCGCAGCAGCACCCTGTTGACTGAACACATTTCCGCATTCGGCGAAGCCATGCGGCTGGCGCGCACGCGCCGGCCCTTCCACGTCGATGCCTGGATCGCGTTGCCCGACCATGCCCATGCGATCTGGACCCTGCCACCGGGCGACCATGACTGTTCCAGCCGCTGGCGCGCGGTAAAGATCGCGTTTTCCAAAGCCTTGCGCAAGACCGGCCGGGTCGAGGTCGACGACGGCGCCGTGTGGGAACGCCATTACCGCCACTATCGCGTCGGTGACGACGATGAATACGCCGCGCTGGTCGATTACGTGCACACCGATGCCGTGCGCCATGGCCATTGCAGCCACGCGCGCGACTGGCCGTGGTCGTCGCTGCACCGTTTCGTCTCGGCCGGCCACGACACGCCGGCGCCGGGCCTGATCGTGCCGCCGTGGGTGACGCGTCCGCAGGAACAGGTACTGGCGCGGCTCTGAGCGCCGCGTGCTGGCCCAGCCATCGCTAGCCGATGGCTGGCGCGGACGTCAGAGCAGCCCTCAACTAGCGCTTCTCGTTAACGTAAAACGTCGTCCCCGCGAAAGCGGGGACGACGTTATTCGCAGCATCGGGCCAGAGTAACTGGCCGATCCTTACACCTTCAGCTTAGAAAGCGTACTTGGCGCCAATGGTGAAGTTGTTCGGGCTGACGCCGAAGTCACGGTTCTTGCCGTAACGTTCGTATTCAGCGATCACCGACACGTCCTGGTTGATGTTGTACTGCACGCCCAGGGCGCCGTACGCGGTGTTGTCGCTTTCACGCTGGCTCAGCGAAGCGTTGATCGCCGACAGTTCGTTCTTGTTGTGCGCAGCGCCCAGTTTGGCGTAGCCCACGACCTGCTCGTTCAGAGGGGTGCTGAACTTGGCAGCAACATAGCTCGAACGGCCTTTGATCTGGCCATTGCCTGGCACGCCGGCGACGCTGTAGTGGATGTCAGCGCTGCGGAAATCGGTGTGGCCGACTTCGACGCCCCAGTTACGATTGAACTCGTAACCGCCGAAGATTTTGCCCGACGCTTTGTAGGTGTCGATATCGGTGTTGGTTGCGCCAGCACGCATGCCATCTTCATAGTCGGTACCCACGACGCCGACGCCGACGTAGGCACGCGGTGCGATTTCCTGGGCCTGGACAGCCGACACGGCGGCGGTGGTTGCGAGCAGTGCAATGATCAGCTTTTTCATCTCAGTATTCCTCTTCTTGTTCAACTGGTTCGCAATTCCCAACGAATCGCGATGTGACCAAGATAGCACTGGCAAAAGCACAAGTCCGTGCTGATTCGGTAAGAACTGTAAGAAAGTGTAACTTACTGACCAGTCAGTTAGTTAAATTGATAGCCAAATAGCAGAAGAAGACGTCAGATCAGGATATTTTCCTGAAAGTTAAGTTGATACGACTGTGTAGCATTCGCGTCACCTTATTTATTCCGTGCAACCAATTTTGCTGAGTGGCACCTGACATCAGTAAAAGGCTGCCATCGGTCAGTTCGATCCGAACAGTTTTTTTGTTGTGTTTATGCTTCAGGATGAAGGTTCGGGCGGCGCCGAAACTGAGCGATGCAATCACCGGCTCCGGTCCCAGCTCAGGTTCATCGTCACTATGCATGCCCATACTGTCGCGTTCATTGCGGTAATAGTTGAGCAGCACGCTGTTGAAGCTATGTCCGGTAGCGTCCTGTACCGCCGTGCGCAGCGATTCGAGTAGCGGCGTCAACGGCGTCGGATCCAGACGCAAGCTGGAATAGCTGTAGGCGGCGTCACCGTACCAGGCACTCAGGCGCGGCTGCAGGTGGCGCTTGCCATAGACGACGATCGTTTCTTCGCGCCAGTCGGTTTCGTGCAGCAGGCGCGCCATGACCTCGGCGTTGGGCCATGGCAGCGGCAGTTGCGCCAGCCAGGCCAGTTCGCCGTCTTCCAGGGGAATCGGCATCAAGCGGGTATCGGCGGCAAATAAATCCAAGGTCGTCGTTTCCAGATGAGGCAGCAGCGCGGGCGCAATGGTCGCCACCAATGCAAAACGCCGCTCCCACATCCATGCAGGAACGGCGTTTGGATGGTACCCGAGACGCGTTGAAACGGGGTGGCCGATTCAAGCGCTCATCTTGACCGAGACCGGCCGATCAGGCGTACGCTTCCGCCAGGCTCATCACGCGCGGTGCGACGGTGATGCCGACATTGCCGAACAGGCTGTTGATCGCAGCCAGATTGGTGGTGCACTCGTCCGCTTTCCAGCCCTTGAACATATCGGTGCCATCTTTCTGGAAGTGCAGATCCAGCACTTTGCCCTTGTCGCGGTGGACATAGCTTTGCTGATGGATATTCGCGAAGCCCAGTTCGGCCAGGCCGGCAAGCACGGCGTTTGGAGGATTGTCCGGATCGGTGGCCAAGAACACACCGAACGTCTTGCCAGGCGGCTTGGCGGCAACATCGACTTCGTAAATCCCAGGAGCTTTGGTAACACTCGTGCTCTTCAGAAACAACATATTGTTCTCCTGCCGCGCCGGTGACCCTCGGGGTCATGCGCGATTTGCTTGTTGGTTAATCAGCCCACAAGCTTATTTCCATACAGGAACTTTGTCGATCTCTGTCTGCATTTTTTTCGCTTTATCGCATGTAAAACCGCAGAACTGTAGTGAACCTTAACTTAGCGCAAACTTATTCGCTTTAAATAACCACACTTTGTCACAGTAACCAGCGATAGACGTGACATTCAGGACGCGTGCTTGCGGCGCGCCACATCAGCAGTAAGCGGCACCAACGCCCTGTATAGCTCGCCAGTCGGCACATCCCACGCGCTCAACGCCGCTGCCTGGCGCGCCACCGTCGCATGGTCGCCACGCGCCACCGGGCCACTGAGCGCAGCCGGCGCGCCAAGGCGCAACACATTGGCCATGGTTTCGCTGGCCAGCGGGCGCACCAGCTCGCGCGCTACCGCTTCCGGCACGCCGGCGGCCACATACGCACGCAGGGCGGCGTCGAGCACCGTCACCAGGTAGTTGGACGCGAACACGGCCGCCGCGTGATACACCGTCTTGGCGCCGGCATCGATCGCCACCGTGCGTGCGCCGATCGCCTCGAAGCCTGGCGCCAGCAAGGCCAGTGCTTCGGGGTCGCCCTCGACGCCGCACCAGGTGCCGCCAAAATCGCGCGCCACCGCCTCGGGATCGGCGAAGCTGCGAATCGGATGCACGCTGGCCACGCGTGCGCCGCGCGCACGCGCCGCTTCCAGTTCGCCCGAGGCCCGCGCGCCGCTGCAGTGAAATACGACCGCGCCTTGCAGATCGTGCACAGCGGCCAGCGCGGCGCAGGCCTGCGCGATCTGGTCGTCGTTTACGGCCAGCAGCCAGACCTGCGCCGGGCGCAGCGCAGCCATATCGACGCATGCGTGGCCGGCCTCGATGAAAGCGATGGCGGCAGCGGCGCTCGCTTGCGACCGCGTCACCACATCCTGCAGCGCGAACACGCCATGCGCCGCGAACAAGCGCCCCAGCACACGGCCGACATGGCCGGCGCCGACCAGATTCAACGTCAGGGCCATCAGAACCCCGCGCCCGGCTGGCTCAGGTAGTCCAGTTCTTGCGGCGTCGAGGCGCGGCCGAGGATCGGATTACGGTGCGGGAAGCGGCCGAAGCGCGCGATCACGCCGCGGTGGCGGTGCGCATAGTCGAGCACTTCGGCGAAGCCCTCATGCTGGGCCGCCAGCGTGGTGAACAGGTCCACCGCGCGTTCCTGCATGCGCGCATCTTCGGCATGCTCGAACGGCATATACACGAACTGGCGCTCGAGCGGCATCAAGGTCAGATGCGCGCCGCTGTCGACCAGTTCGATTGCAGCGCTTGACGCCAGCGCGTCGCCGGCAAACGATTGCGGCGCACCGCGATAAGCGTTGCGCGTGAACTGGTCAAGCACCAGGATGCGCGCCAGCACGCCGCGCGGACCTTGTGCATCCCACTCGCGCAGGCCGCCGGCCAGCGCTTGATCGATCGCGGCGCCGAAGCGTGCGCGGATGGCGGCGTCGAACGCGTCGTCCTTGCGGAACCATTCGCCGCGCGCCTTGCCGTGGCCGGCGTCGTCGGTTGGCAAAAACCAGAAATCGAGCACTGCTTGTGCATCCATGGATCACCCCTGTGGATCGTTATTGTTGTTGGTCGCGTCAGTTTCGCGCGTGCGACAGCTGGAACGCTTCGACGCCGTCGAACGCGGCCAGTTCGCCGGCCAGCACCGACAATGAGGCGCCGCTCTTGCGCGACAGCGCCAGCGCCACGAAGCGCCATTCCTGGCGGCCTTCGTCGCTGCTGATGGTGAGCGAGCTGCCGGCGATCTCGTAGCCGCGCTCGAGCGCCACATGGCGCAGCGCTTCTTCGCGCGGCATGAATTCGGGCCGGAAGCGCATCCGCACCGCCACCGCATGGCGCGACGGCAGAAAGGTTTCGAGCCGGTTCAGGTAAATCATGATCATCGCCGACAGGAAGGCCAGCCCCATCGCCGCCAGGTAGAAGCCGATGCCGATCATCACGCCGATCGCCGACGAAGCCCAGATCGAGGCCGCCGTGGTCAGGCCGCTGATATTGAAGCCTTCGCGCATGATCACGCCGGCGCCCAAAAAGCCGATGCCGGTGACCACGCCCTGGATGATGCGGGTCGGGTCGACCGGCGCCAGCATGCTGACATGGCCGCCGTACCAGACATCGGGATAGCCGGCCAGGATGGTCAGCGCACACGAGGCCATGCACACCAGGCCATAGGTGCGCATGCCGGCCGCGCGCCCGTGATACGCGCGTTCGTAACCCACCAGCAGGCCAAGTGCCAGCGCGCCGCACAGGTGCAGCAGGATCAGGCCATTGGTGAACAACTCGCGCGGCGACCAGTAGGTCGCAATCAGGTCGATTTCGTTCATGCGCGTGGCGGGGCGAATTGCATGCGCAGACTCACGCCGCGATCACGGCTTCTTGCGCACCAGCTGCTTTTCAAAGGCCGCATCGTTCTTGCTGATGCGCTGCACTTCCTGCGGTCCCAGGCCGTTTACGAAGCGCACAAAATCGTCCAGTTCGAGCGGCGCGCACAAGGCCGGACTGCCCGGCGCTTCGGACAGGAAGAACAAGCCGTCGCCGGTGCGCGCCATCGACCAGCCGGTGTTGTCGGTGCGGCGCTTGAGACGATCGACGGCGCTGCTGGCGCGGGTAGAACGTGCGCTGGCCATTTAGATTGCCTCCGTGCGCAGCATCAGCCACTCGAAGGCCGCGCCTTCGACGTGCGGCGTCAGGCGCGCACGCACGGTGGCGTGGTAGTCGTTCAGCCACGCCGCTTCGTCGGGACGCAGCAGCGACTTGTCGATGGGGCGGGTGTCGATCGGGCACAGGGTCAGCGTCTCGAAGGCCAGGTACTCGCCGAACTCGGTGTGTTCGGCCACTTCGTTGAGCACCAGGTTTTCGATACGGATGCCCCAGCGGCCAGGGCGATAGATGCCCGGCTCGATCGAGGTGATCATGCCCGGCTCCATCGCCGTGTGCGGGTCGGGCGGCACGGCCGGCGAAATCGTCTGCGGGCCTTCGTGCACGTTCAGGAAGTAGCCGACGCCGTGGCCGGTGCCGTGGCCGTAGTCGATGCCGGCGGCCCAGATCGGGGCGCGCGCGATCGCGTCCAGCAGCGGCGCGCGGGTGCCGCGCGGGAAGCGCGCGGCGGACAGGTTGATCAGGCCTTTCAACACCAGCGTGTAGTCGCGCTTTTGCGCGTCGCTCGGCGTACCGACCGGGATCACACGCGTGATGTCGGTGGTGCCGCCCAGGTACTGGCCGCCCGAATCGATCAGCAGCAGGCCGTCGCCTTCGATGACGGCGCAACCCTCCGGCACGGCGCGGTAGTGCATGATCGCGCCGTTGCTGTTGAAGCCGGCGATGGTCGAGAAGCTCGGGCTGATGAAGTTGGGGCGGCGCGCGCGGGCCGCCGTGATGCGGGTGTCGATATCGACTTCGTTCAAAGGCTGGCGCCGGGCGTCCAGCAGCAGCGGCTCGAGCGCGGCGAAGAACTCGCACAGCGCGGCGCCGTCCTGTTCCATCGTGGCGCGCACGTTGACCGCTTCGCTTTCCAGCTTCTTCGACTTGGCGAAGGTGGTCGGGTTGATCGCTTCGACCACCTTGACGCCGTACGGCACGGCGGCGCGCATGCCGGCGGTGACGCGGCGCGGGTCGACCAGCAGCACGGCGCCTTCCGGCAGCGACGCCAGCGCATTGACCGCGTTGGCGTAGGGCGCCAGGTGCACGCCGTCAAGCTCCAGGCGCGCGCGCACATCGTCAGGGACCTTGTTCTCGCCGACGAACAGGGTCGCGTCGGCGCGGCCGATCAGCGCGTGCGCCAAAAACACCGGATTGAAACTGACGTCGGCGCCGCGCAGGTTGAACAGGTAAGCGATGTCGTCCAGCGTCGAGATGAAGTGAAAGCCCGCGCCATGGGTTTCCATCGCGGCGCGCACGGCGTCGAGCTTGTCGGCACGGGCCGCGGTGGCGAACGGCGGCAGATGTTCAAAGACGGCGTCCGTCGGCAACGCCGGGCGTTCGCCCCAGACCTGGTCGAGCAAATCGATGTCGGTGCGCAGCACGATGCCCTTGGCTTTGAGCGCGTCTTCCAGCAGGCGCGCGCCGGCCAGGCCCAGTACGCGCGCATCGACCGCCACGGTCTGGCCGACGGTCAGCCTGGCGGCCAGCCACTCGATGTGCAGCATGCTCGCGGCGCCCGGGATCTTCATCAGCGCGATCTCGGAGCCGGCCAGTTCGGTCTCGGCCTGGGTCCAGTAACGGCCATCGGTCCAGACGCCCGCGAAATCGGCAGTGGCGATGAAAGTGCCGACCGAGCCGGTGAAATCGGTCAGCCATTCGCGGCCCTTCCAGTGGCCGGGCAGGTATTCCGACAGGTGCGGGTCGCTCGACGGGACGATGAAGGCGTCGATGCCGTTGTTTGCCATCGCGGCGCGCAGCCCTGCGAGACGGTTGGCACGGGCGGACTGGAGATCAAAGTTGGGCATGGCGTGGTGCTTTGGTTGGTTTTCCAAGCCACGTATGATACGCCGCAATGCTCGCCTGTGGCGCTTTGGATCCTTGCGGTATGCCATCGGAAGCGGGCACCTTCTGCAGTGAGGCGCGGTGTCGCCAAGCGGAACGCCGGCCCCGATACCGATGGCGCATAATGCCCTGGCAATCAACTGCCTTTTAGAATCCAGACCTATGCATGAATTTCATCACGAGCGCGCCCGCGCGCTGCTGGCGAATGCCACCCAGATCGTCGATCCCCAACAAGTGCAGGACGCAGTAACGCGCGTCGCCGACAGCCTCAATGCCCGCTTCGATGCCGAGGGCGCCACCGAGTTCCCGCTGGTGCTGGGTGTGATGGGCGGCGCGGTCGTCTTCACCGGCAACCTGCTGCCGCAACTGCGCTTTCCGCTCGACTTCGACTACATCCACGTCAGTCGCTATGGCGACGAAGACCGCGGCGGCGAGCTGGTATGGAAAGTGGTGCCGCGCCAGAACGTGGCCGGGCGCATCATCATCCTGGTGGACGACATCCTCGACGAAGGCGAAACGCTGGCGCACGTGAAGCAGCGCCTGCTCGACATGGGCGCGGCCGAGGTGATCATCGCGGTGTTCGCGGACAAGGACCTGGGGCGCAAGAAGCCGATCCAGGCTGACTTGATCGGCCTGACGCTGCCGAACCAGTTCGTGGTCGGCTTCGGGATGGATGTGTATGGGTACTGGCGTAATCTGCCGGGACTGTGGACGATCCGGCCGGAGGATTTGAAGCCGAGCGAATGAGGCTTCGCTTGCGGGCGTAGCGTTTCATCGGCCAACAATCGACGCGTCGGCGGCTCTGCCGCCGACGCGTTCAGCCAGCCATCGCAACCGCGCAATTACAGCGCCAGCCGCGCCCGCGCCGCTGCGTATTCCTCGGTCAGGCGCGCCACCATCTCGGCCACCGTCGGCACATCGTTCATCAAGCCCACGCCCTGCCCCGCGCCCCAGATATCGCGCCAGGCCTTGGCCGTGCTCGAACCAAAACTCATCTTGCTCTTGTCCGATTCCGGCAGGTTGTCCGGGTCCAGTCCGGCCGCCACGATCGACTTTTTCAGGTAGTTGCCATGCACGCCGGTGAACAGGTTGGTGTACACCACGTCCGCCGCATTCGACTCCACGATCGCATCGCGATAACCGTCGCTGACGTTCGATTCCTGCGTGGCCAGCCAGCGCGAACCGATGTAGGCAAAGTCAGCCCCCATCGCCTGCGCCGCCAGGATCGCGTTGCCGGTGGCGATCGAGCCGGACAGCGCGATCGGGCCCTTGAAGAACTTGCGCACTTCACCCACCAGCGCGAACGGCGACAGCGCGCCGGCATGGCCGCCGGCGCCGGCCGCCACCAGGATCAGGCCATCCACGCCCGCTTCCAGCGCCTTTTCGGCGTGGCGGATCGAGACCACGTCATGCAGCACGATGCCGCCATACGAATGCACGGCATCAAGCATCTCGGGCGGCGGCGCGCGCAGCGACGAGATGATGATCGGCACCTGGTGCTTGACGCAGACCTCGACGTCATGCGCCAGCCGGTCGTTCGATTGGTGCACGATCTGGTTGACCGCGATCGGGCCGACTTTCGCGCCCGGATTGGCGGCCGCGTACTCGGCCAGTTCGCGCTGCAGGTCGGTCAGCCAGGTGTCGAGCAGCTCGGCCGGACGCGCGTTCAGGGCCGGGAACGAGCCGACGATGCCGGCCTTGCATTGCGCCGCCACCAGCGCAGGACCGCTGGCGATGAACATGGGCGACGCGATGACGGGGAGGGACAGGTTTTGCAGCACGGCAGGCATCGTCATGGAGCGCTCTTTCGGTGGTCGATTGATCGGAGTTTCTGCGGGCATGATAGCTTGAGAAAAGAACGGTCGTGCTAGATTTTTGCTTCTAAAAGCTCAATCCCATTCGATGGCCGCTTCACGGCGCCGGATCTCGGCCCACACCGCGCGCTTGTCGGCGTCGCTGGCGCCGCCCCAGGCGACGATCTCGTCGATCGTGCGCAGGCAGCCACGGCATAGTCCGGTCTCTGGCGTCATTTCGCAGACGTTGATGCAGGGGGATGGAACGGGGGTTTGTTGTTCAGGAACCATTGTCGCGGGATTAAAAAATGCGGCGCATGCCGGAAGCCGCATTATCGCCCCATCGGCGGCACGGCAGCGTTTTTTGCCGGCTGTCCATTGCGTTGAAAGCTGTTTGAGTGCAGCCTGAGCTATGTCACCATGCGTATCAACGAGAAATTCCGCCATAGCGAATTTGAACGAATCCTCCAATCGATGCCAAGTTGAGCGCTCCTGCAACGTGCGCAAGGTTGGTGTAAGCTTTTGCCCCGACATTGCAAATGGTGCAGTGCACAAAAGGAGAAAGCGATGAAGCTCAATCGGAAATTGCTGGCGCAAATGCGCAGCGCCACACGCTCGCTCTGGAATGCCGGCCCCATCAGTCCAGGCACGGTCGTACGACAGGCCATGCAGCATGCCGGCGCGGTGCAGCGCGAAGCCAAATACCAGATGCAACAACAAATGCGCGATTTCGCGGTCCCGCCCACCGTGGCCTTCGCGGACGCCAGTCCCGCGACAGCGGCGCCATCACGCGCCCTACTAACCGGCCGTTTCATCGACGGCAGCTACGCCAACGCGGCCGGCCGGCGCGACTACAAGCTGTACGTTCCTGCCAGTTATAGCGGCTCGCCGGTGCCGCTGGTGGTGATGCTGCACGGCTGCGGCCAGGATCCGGACGATTTCGCCAAGGGCACGGGCATGAACGCTCTGGCCGAGGAAGTCGGCTGCCTGGTGCTGTATCCGGCCCAAAGCGGCAGCGCCAACCATTCACGCTGCTGGAACTGGTTCAATGCGGTCGACCAGCGCCGCGACCAGGGCGAACCGTCGATCATCGCCGGCATGACGCTGCAGATCATGGACCACCACGCGGTTGACCCAAGCCAGGTGTATGTGGCGGGATTGTCGGCCGGCGGCGCGATGGCCACCATCATGGGCACCCAGTACCCGGACCTGTACGCCGCGGTGGGCGTGCACTCCGGCCTGCCGTTCGCATCGGCAAGCGACCTGTCGTCGGCGATGGCGGCGATGAAGGGCGACTTCCGACGCGCCCCGGCGCCCGACCAGGCGCTGCCGATCATCGTGTTCCATGGCGACCGCGACACCACGGTGCATCCGGCCAATGGCGACGAACTGGTGCGCCACCTGGCGCAGCCGGGCATGACCGAACCGGGCCGGGTGCCGGACGGACACGCCTATACGCGCACCGTGTACCCCGGTGACGATGGCATCTTGCATGCGGAACATTGGCTGGTGCATGGTGCGGGCCATGCCTGGTCCGGCGGCAATGCGCGCGGCAGTTATACCGACGGCCGCGGACCGGACGCCAGCCGCGAAATGATGCGATTCTTCCGCACCCGGCGTTGATTGTTCAGCTCGGTGGCGTGGGCGGCGGCGGCAATGTGCCCTGGGCCGCGATATGCGCGCGCAGGCAGGCCGGACACCAGCAACCTGCCGCTTCCGATGGCACCGCCACCGCCGGCGGCAGCGCCATGCACCAGCACGGCTGGTCGCCGCCATCGGTCATCGCACAAGCAAATTGCGCGCCGCAGCGCGTGCACGTGCTCATCGCGCCACCTCGCGGAGGGCGCTGCACGAAGCTGAGACGAACAACGGGAAAGTCATGGCAGGAGTACAGTAGCGAGTGCTGCCATAAAATACAACAGGACGCCGCCCGTTCTCCACAAGGTTTACGCTGTTTTTACAGCATTTGCCTGTAAAATCTCGCGACATTTCTTTCGGACCCTCCATGAACGCTCAACTGTCCAACCTGAAGACCGACGACCAGAACAGCGACCTGACCGGCGTCTCGCCGGCGATCAAGGCGCAAATCCTGGCGGAGGCGCTTCCGTACATCCGTAATTTCCACGGCAAGACCATCGTCATCAAATACGGTGGCAATGCCATGACCGACGAACGCCTGAAGCACGGCTTCGCGCGCGACGTCATCCTGCTGAAACTGGTGGGCATGAACCCGGTGGTGGTGCACGGCGGCGGTCCGCAGATCGACAACGCGCTGAAGAAAATCGGCAAGCAGGGCACCTTCGTGCAAGGCATGCGCATCACCGACGAAGAAACCATGGAAGTGGTGGAGTGGGTGCTGGGCGGCGAAGTGCAGCAGGACATCGTCATGCTGATCAACCACTACGGCGGCCAGGCTGTCGGCCTCACCGGCAAGGATGGCGGCCTGATCCGCGCACGGCGCATGGCCATGCCCGACAAGGAAAAACCTGGCGAGTTCCTGGACATCGGTTTTGTCGGCGAAATCGAAGCGATCAACCCGGCCGTCGTGAAAGCGCTGCAGGACGACGCCTTCATCCCGATCATCTCGCCGATCGGCTTCGGCCAGGACGGCCAGGCCTACAACATCAATGCCGACGTCGTGGCCGGCAAGATCGCCGAAATCCTGAAAGCCGAAAAGCTGATCATGATGACCAACATCGCTGGTGTGCAAGATAAAGCCGGCAATCTGGTGACCGATCTGTCGGCGCGCGAGATCGACGAAATGTTCGAAGACGGCACGATTTCGGGCGGCATGCTGCCGAAGATCTCGTCGGCGCTGGACGCTGCCAAGTCGGGCGTGAACACGGTCCACATCATCGACGGCCGCATCGAACACTCATTGTTGCTCGAAGTCTTGACCGAACAGGCTTTTGGCACTATGATCCGGTCTCATTAAATTTTTTGTGGCGGAAACTCTGCCACGAAGAATCGAATCGAGGTGGGCCCTGCCCACCGAGAATCTACCCGCCCTTGTAGCTCAGTGGTAGAGCACTCCCTTGGTAAGGGAGAGGCCACGTGTTCAATCCACGTCAAGGGCACCATCTCCCCTCCCCCTGTTTCGATTCCGCTTATTTTTTGCCGCATCAGCGTGCCAAGAATTCCTGCGTTTATCAGGTTCGTGCCGCTGCCATGACAGCGTCATGCCGCGCTGGCTATAATCGCATGTTGTCATCATTCTCCCTTCTGCTGTGGCCACCTCATCCCTTCATGCGCCGGTCTGGCTGTTCGACCTCGACAACACCCTGCACGACGCTTCGCACGCGATCTTTCCGGCCATCAGCGCCAACATGAACACGTACATCGCGCGCGTGCTCAGCGCCGGCGGGGAGCCGGCCACGCAAGCGATGGTCGACGCCGCGCGCCTGGGCTACTGGAAGCGTTACGGCGCCACCCTGCTCGGCATGATCCGCCACCACCAGGTGTGCGCCGCCGACTTCCTGCAGCAGACCCATGACATCGGTCCGCTGGAAGCGCTGCTGCGCTGCGAACGCGGGCTGGGTCGCCTGCTGCGTCGCCTGCCGGGCCGCAAGATCCTGCTGACCAATGCGCCGAACAGTTATTCGACCGAGATCGTACGCCGCCTGAAGCTGCACAACCATTTCTCGCACCATGTGGCGATCGAGCACATGCACGTGCATGGGCAGCTGCGTCCGAAGCCGTCGAAGCTGATGCTGCGCCGCCTGCTGCGCAAGCACGGCGTGGCTGCGCACCGCTGCATCCTGGTCGAAGACACGCTGGCCAATCTGCGCACCGCGCGCCAGCTCGGGCTGCGTACCGTTTGGGTCACGCAATACCTGAAGACCAGCGACCCGATTGGAAAAGCGCCTCTACCGCGGACCCTGAAATGCCCCGGTTACGTCAATGTCAAAGTAAAATCCGTGCGGCAACTTCCTGCACGGCTATCCAGGCTGCGCACAACACATAACAATGACTAGGGGTCCCATGGCAAGCACCAAGCCAGGCCAGCGCAAGCTGCAAATCCTCCAGGCCCTGGCCTCGATGCTCGAGCAGCCAAAGGGAGAGAAAATCACCACCGCCGCACTGGCCGCGCGCCTGGCGGTGTCCGAAGCGGCGCTGTACCGCCATTTCGCCAGCAAAGCGCAGATGTACGAGGGGCTGATCGAGTTCATCGAAACCTCGGTGTTTGGCGTCATCAACCAGATCACCGAAAAGGAAGAAGGCGGCATGGAACAGGCGTATGCGATCCTGAACATGCTGCTCGGCTTCGCGGCGAACAATCCGGGCATGACGCGGGTCTTGATCGGCGACGTGCTGGTCAATGAAGACGAACGCCTGCAGCACCGCATGAACGCGTTCTACGACAAGATCGAGCTGGCCTTCAAGGGCGCGCTGCGCATCGCGGTGACGCAAGGCCACGGCCAGGAAGCCGATGTCGCGGCGCGCGCCAGCCTCTTGGTGAACTATGTCACCGGACGCTGGCACCGTTTCGCCAAGACCGGCTTCAAGCTCAATCCGGCAGAAGGCACGTCGCTGCAGCTGTCGCTGCTGCTGGCGGCCTAGTTCGATGATGGCCGGCGGCGACGTCTTCGCACTGCTCGACGATGCCCGCGCCCTTGGGGAGGCGCGCTCGCGCCTGTACAGCGGGCATGCGGGCACGCTGCGCTGCGAAGACGCCGCCGGCTGGCCGCGGCTGCTGGACGCCATGCAGGACGCGCTGCGACGTGGCCTGTATGCGGTGCCGCTGCTGAGCTATGAACTGGGTGCGCATCTGGACGGCCTGCCCTTACATGCGATCGACGGGCCACTGGCGCAGGTGCTGCTGTTCGCGCGCTGCGAGCACATGACCGGTGCGCAGGTCGAATCGTGGCTGGCCACGCGGGTGACCGGGGCCGAGCCGGCCGGCGTGGCGGGCATTAAAGCCAATGTCGACGAGGCGGCGTTTGTCGACGCCATCGGCCGCATCCGCGACTACATCGCGGCCGGCGACACCTACCAGGTCAACTACACGTATCGGCTGCGCTTCGACGCCTTCGGTTCGCTGTTTGCCTTGTATGCGCGCCTGCGTGCGCGCCAGCCGGTGCCGTATGGGGCGCTGGTGTCCTTGCCGGATGGCGGCGCCGTGTTGTCGTTCTCGCCCGAGCTGTTCGTGCGCTGCGATGGCGACTTGCTGCTGGCGCGGCCGATGAAGGGCACGGCGCCGGCCAGCGGCGATGCGGATGTCGATGCCGAGAGATCGATTGCGCTGGCACACGACCTGAAAAACCGCGCCGAAAACCTGATGATCGTCGACCTGCTGCGCAACGATCTGGGACGCGTGGCGCAGACCGGCAGTGTCGACGTGCCGAAGCTGTTCGAGGTGCAGCGCTATGGCGCGGTGCTGCAGATGACGTCGACAGTGCAGGCGCGTTTGCGTCCTGACGCCAGCTTGTCCGAGATCTTTACAGCGCTGTATCCATGCGGCTCGATCACGGGCGCGCCCAAGCGGCGCACGATGGAGATCATCCACGAACTCGAACCGGACGCGCGCGGCATCTATACCGGCGCGATCGGCTGGTTCGATCCGCCTGTGGATAACAAGGCGTTCGGCGACTTCTGCCTGTCGGTGCCGATCCGTACCTTGGCTTTGCAGGCAGCGCAGGATGGCGTGCGCCGCGGCGAACTCGGGGTCGGCGCCGGCATCGTCTATGACAGCGATGCGCATGATGAATTCGCGGAGTGCAGCTTGAAGGCGCGCTTCCTCACTGGTCTGCAAAACGCGTTCGAGATTTTTGAAACGCTACGCGGGTCGTGGGATGACGGTCCACGCCATGTGGAACGCCACCTCGATCGACTCGGGGCCTCCTGCGCGTATTTCGGTTTTCCGTTCGCGCGCGATGCGGCGCGGTCGATGCTGACCGATGCCTGCCTGGCCCTGCCCCATGGCCAGGTCCATCGTCTGCGCCTGAGCGTGTCGCCAAGCGGCGAGCTGGCGCTGACGTCCGGCCTGCTGGCGCCGCTATCGGAACCGGTGGTACTGGTGCTGGCCGATGAAGCTACGCACAGCGGCGACGTCTTCCTGCGTCACAAGACCAGCGTTCGCAGCCGCTACGACGCAGCCTGGAAAGCAGCCGAAGCACACGGCGCCTTCGACGCCCTGTTCTTCAACGAGCGCGGCGAACTGACCGAAGGTGGACGCAGCAATGTGTTCGTGCGCATCGGCGAATGCTGGTTCACGCCGCCGCTGTCATCGGGCCTGCTGCCCGGCGTGATGCGTGGTGTGCTACTGGATGCGCCGGCATGGAATGCCAGCGAGCGCGTCATCACGCGCGAAATGCTGGAGCGGGCCGACGACATCGTCGTCTGCAACGCCTTGCGCGGCCCGCTGCGCGCCGTCCTCGCTTAGAAACGGTAGCCGACGCCCAGGCCGAACAGCAGTGGGTCGACCTTCAGGTGGCTGGCATTGGCGCCGCCCACGAACACGTCGCTGCGCAGGTTCACTTTCTTGATGTCGGCGTTGATCGACCAGCGCTCGTCGATACGGAAGTCGACGCCGGCTTGCAGCGCCAGGCCCCAGCTGTCGTTTTCCAGGTCACCGGCGCCGTCCAGCAGGCGCACCTTCGAGATGCGGGTGTAGTTCACGCCCACACCAACGTATGGATTGATGGTGGCGCCAGGGGCGAAGTGGTATTGCGCGGTGAGGGTCGGCGGCAGGTGCTTGAAGCTGCCGATCTCGGCGCCGTCGAGGCGCACCTTGTGCTTCTGTGGATAAGTCAGGATCAGCTCGGCCGAAATGTGCGGCGTGAAAAAGTAGCTGATGTCCAGTTCCGGGATGGTCTTGGTCGCGACCTCGAGGCGGTCCGACGCGCCGATGCCGCCGACCGGGGTCGATTTGTTGTCCGGGTCGATGTGCACGGCGCGGGCGCGCACCAGCCACGGGGATTCCTGCGCCATCGCCTGCGACGCTGCCACGGCAATCAGGGCCACCACCACGGATTTCATCATCGTTTTCATTTTTCTTACCTTTCGTTATGTCATGTGCGACATAGGTAAGCTTATTGATGTGACGATGAAAAAACGTTGATGTAGATCAAAATGCCCACACCATTAGTGTGGGTTATCGAGAGGTAGTGGCCTGGCTTATAGCGCCGCTTCGATCTTGCCCGTCAGCTGCTTGTCTTCCGGCGCGACCTTGCTCGGGAAGTATTCGATGACCTTGCCGTCACGGCCGATCAGGTATTTGTTGAAGTTCCACTTCGGCTCGTTGCCGGTGATCTTGGCCAGGCTGGCGTGCAGCGGATTGGCTTCAGGGCCCTTGACCGCGCTCTTGGCGAACATCGGGAATTTGACGCCGTAGGTGTTGAAGCACAGGTCGGCGATTTCCTTGGCGTTGCCCGACTCCTGGTTGAAGTCGTTCGACGGGAAGCCCAGCACCACGAAACCGCGGCCGCTGTATTTGGCGAAGATCTTTTCCAGGCCCTCGTACTGCTTGGTGTAGCCGCAGTAGCTGGCCGTGTTCACCACCAGCACCACCTTGCCGGCGTACTGGCACAGGTCCTGCGGCGCTTCATCTTGCAGGCGCTTGAAGCTGTGCTTGAGCAGGGCCGGACAGGCGGCCGGGCTCTTGGTCAGGGCGGCGACCGGCGCCGCCTGGGCCCGGGCGGGCTGGGTGACGCTGATGGCTGCGAAGGCAGTCAGCAACAAGGCGGCGGTCTTGATCATGGCGAATTATCCACAGGCGGTTGATTGGCCACGATTGTAGCGTAACGACAGCGCCGCAACTGCCTACCTTGAAACTTCAGTCGGCCAGGCTGCGGTGCTCGATCTTGATGCAATGGTTCATGACGACATCCAGGCCGGCAGCGCGCGCTACATCGGCCGCCTGCTGGTTCTCGATCTCGAGCTGCATCCAAAGGCAACCGGCGCGCACCGCCACCGCATCGCGCGCAATCGGCGGGATGTCTTCGGATTTGCGGAAGCAGTCGACGATGTCGATGCGCTGGCCATCGGCCGCCAGGGCATCGGCGGCTTCCTGCAACGTGGTGTAGACCTGCTCGCCATGGATGGTCTGGCCGGCATAAGCCGGGTTGACCGGGACGATGCGGTAGCCGTTGTGTTGCAAGTAGGCGCCTACTTCGTTGCTGGCACGGTCAGGCTTGTCGGACATGCCGACGATGGCGATGGTTTTGCTGTCGCGGAGGATCTGGGCAATGCTGCGCATGGGGTGGTGTCGGTAATGGTCGTAGAACTAGCTTAGCAGGTTTGCGTTTTCAGCTGCCGACGACGGTATTAGTCCGCGGTGGACCTGGGCCCCCGCCTTCGCGCAGGCCCAGATCTACTCAACGGTAAGTCAACGCTTACTGCAGGCGCACGCTACGCCTGACCGAATCATCCTGCGTCATCGTCACGTGCGTCACCTTGCCGCCCCCATCGCGCTCGAATGTAAATTGCGCCAGCGACCCCGGAATGAAAAACCCATTCGGCGCGAACGGCTTCATCGGACGCGCGCTGCCCTGTCCGCGCTGCATTACCAGGGCGCCGTCGCGCACGGTGAAGCTACGCTTGTCATCCGAGTCGGTGGCATAGTCGCCGGCAAACGCCTCCAGCGCCCTGGCGTCGAGCGCGATCGCCTTGTGCTCCTTGAACGGTTTGCCAATCGCCAGCGCCGCCGCTTTCTTGGCCAGTACTTCCGGATCCGGATTGCCGCTGTCGGCATTGGCCAGCACCGCCACGAACACCTTCTGCTGCGGCAGGCGCAGCGCAAAGCTGCGGAAGCCATTGATGCCGCCGCCATGGTCGATCACCGGCACGCCCTGCAGCGTGCCCACGTGCCAGCCGTAGCCGTAGTCGGTCGACTTTTCGGGCGTGAGCATGTACGGCTTGAAGGCCAGCTTCCAGCTCGCGGGTTTGAGCAGCTTGCCGGCGCCGATGGCGGCGTTCCAGCGCGCCAGGTCGTCCACGGTCGAGACCAGCGAGCCGGCTGCATACGGCTGGGTCATGCTCAGTTTTTCGGCAGGCGCGAAGCCCCCTTCCACTTTGCTGTAGCCGGCCGCGCGCTCTGCCCGCGAGCGCTCATGGCCTTCGAACGCGGTGTCCTTCATGCCCAGCGGCGTGAAGATGCGCCGCTCCAGGAACTGGGCGTAGGTCTGGCCCGACACCTTCTCGATGATCGCGCCGAGCAGGAAGTAACCGCTGTTGTTGTAACGGTACTGCGTGCCCGGCTCGAACTCGAGGGGATCGTTCTTGAAGCTGTCGATCATGTCGGCCACACCGACATCCTTGCCCATGTTCGCGCCGTATTCGGGTTTCCCCGTGAAGCTGACGATGCCGGACGTGTGGGTCAGCAGGTGTTCGACGGTGACGACCTTGCCCCCGAGCGGGTAGCCGGGAAAGAAGCGCGTGATCGGATCGTTCAGGGCCAGCTTGCCTTCATCGGCCAGCATCAGGATCGCCACCGCCGTGAACTGCTTGGTGATCGAGCCAAGGCGCAGCACGGTGCCCGGCGTGAGCGGCTTGTTGGCGCCGATGTCGGCGGCGCCGTAGGCCTTGCGCAGGACCGTCTTGCCGTCCTTGACCACGATGACGGTGGCGCCCGGCGCCTGCGCCTTGTATAGCGGCTTGAACAGGGCGTCGACTTGCGCCGCCAGCGGCTGCGCGGCGACGGCCCTGGTGGCCGGCTGCTGCGCCAGTGCGGCAACAGGATGAGACAGGACGAGAATAGCGACAGCGACGGCAGAGAGCTTGAACATGATCGACGTACCCTTCTATGCGAGTTGTGATCTTGTTACTGTAACTGGGCCGTATGGACAGCGCGAGCAGATTGCGACGAACGGTAGCGCAGGCCGACAGACGGTGAATCCGTCGCGCCGACACCTCACGCACGCCACGGACGAAAAAAAGGCAGCCCGCAGGCTGCCCCTTTATTTTGCCGAGCCTACTGAGCTCAACGGCCTTTCGAACGCAGCTTCTGGATCGCCGCCAGCTGCGCGATCGCCGCGGCCATTTCGGCCTGGGCTTTCGCGTAGTCGATCTTCGAATCCTTGTTCAGCATCAGTTCTTCGGCCTGCTTCTTGGCTGCTTGTGCCTTCGCTTCGTCCAGGTCACCACCGCGGATCGCGGTGTCGGCCAGCACGGTAACGCCGTTCGGCTGCACTTCCAGGATACCGCCGGCCACGAAGACAAACTCTTCGCCGCCGTTGGCCGTCTGGATGCGCACCGCACCCGGGCGGATGCGCGTGATCAGCGGGGTGTGCTTCGGGTAGATACCCAGCTCACCCGCTTCACCCGGCAATGCGACGAATTCAGCCAGGCCGGAGAAGATCTGCTCTTCGGCCGAGACGACGTCGACTTGAAATGTGTTTGCCATGTGTTTCCTTCGTGGAAGAAAGCGGCTTAACCAGCAGCCAGTTTCTTGGCTTTCTCGATAGCTTCTTCGATCGTGCCGACCATGTAGAACGCTTGTTCCGGCAGGTGGTCCAGTTCGCCCGACGAGATCATCTTGAAGCCCTTGATCGTGTCTTTCAGCGAAACGTACTTGCCTGGTGCGCCGGTGAAGACTTCAGCGACGTGGAACGGCTGCGACAGGAAACGCTGCATCTTGCGAGCGCGAGCGACGACCAGCTTGTCTTCTGGCGCCAGTTCGTCCATGCCCAGAATCGCGATGATGTCACGCAGTTCCTTGTAGCGCTGCAGGGTGTTCTGCACGGCGCGCGCGGTGGCGTAGTGCTCTTCACCGACAACCAGCGGGTCCAGCTGGCGCGAGGTCGAATCGAGTGGATCGACCGCAGGGTAGATACCCAGCGAAGCGATGTCACGCGACAGAACGACGGTCGAGTCCAGGTGGGCGAAGGTGGTAGCAGGCGACGGGTCGGTCAAGTCATCCGCAGGGACGTAGACGGCCTGGATCGAGGTGATCGAACCGGTCTTGGTCGAGGTGATGCGCTCTTGCAGACGGCCCATCTCTTCGGCCAGGGTTGGCTGGTAGCCCACCGCCGACGGCATACGGCCCAGCAGTGCCGAGACTTCGGTACCGGCCAGGGTGTAGCGGTAGATGTTATCGACGAAGAACAGGACGTCCTTGCCTTCGTCACGGAAC